>OJJS01000019.1_pt1 | contig 61952 bp, 57 predicted proteins | sample 1596371 | NCBI WGS metagenome assembly OJJS01 (sample SAMEA4350116, study PRJEB24818) | metagenome | biome: human; feature: gut; material: faeces | place: Denmark | collected 2013-09 | reverse complement strand
CAAACCACTGCGGGTAAAATGCAGCAATCACCGCAGTATCAATCTTATAAACCTGTTCAACAAAATCATTCAGCTTATCGATAAATGATTTGATATACATCAGGCGTTCCAGATTCAGCACACCAATACCGTCGAGGTTAATCGGGTTTGCCACCCCGCCGACCGCCAGGTTCTGGATATGCGGCGTTTTTCCGCCCAGCAGCGCCACGATACGGTTGGCATCGCGCTGGCATTCAAGGGCCTGCAAATAGTGCGCGACCGCAATCAGGTTCACTTCCGGCGGCAACTGCATCGCCGGATGTCCCCAGTAGCCGTTGGCAAAAATCCCCAGCTGGCCGCTCTCCACCAGTGCTTTGATTTTATCCTGTACTTTGATGAATTCCTGCGTGCTGTTCAGCGGCCAGTCAGACACGCCGTTCAGCATGGCAGAGGCTTTTGCCGGGTCCGCATTCAGCGCGGAGGTAATATCCACCCAGTCCAGCGCCGAAAGCTGATAAAAATGGACGATATGGTCATGGGTGGTGTGCGCCGCCAGAATGATATTGCGGATATACTGCGCATTCACCGGCACATCCAGATTCAGGGCGTTTTCCACGGCACGTACCGATGCCAGGGCATGTGTGGTGGTACAGACGCCGCAGATACGCTGGAGGATCATCCACGCATCGCGCGGGTCCTTACCTTTGACAATTTTTTCCATTCCGCGCCACATGGTGCCTGACGCCCAGGCTTTGGTGACCACACCATCATCAATTTCACAGTCGATGCGTAAATGTCCTTCGATACGGGTGACCGGATCAATCGTAATTCTCTGGCTCATGACTTGCTTGCCTCATGATAAGGGTGAGCTGCGGTTTTATTGACTGCAGGGAGTATCGGTAACAGGCGGATCAGGAAAAGGTAAGCGCAGATCTCAACAGCCACGAAACCAATGGAAATTAACAGTTCTTCTGCTGACGGGAAGTAGTGATAGCCATTGCCCGGATCAAACGCCAGCAATGAATAGGCAAGACGCCAGGCCGCACAGCCGAGCAGCATACTCACCGCACCGGTGTAGAGCAGACGGGAATCGCGGCGGAACGCCGGGATACTGAAGACCGCCAGTGCAAACACCATCAGCAGGATTTCACACCAGAACAGGACGGCGTAGTAATCCCCGGCGAAAGCAAGCCCGAGCTTGCCGCGGTAAATCAGTTCCCCGAAGCGCAGGATCAGAAACAGCGCCATCAGCACACTGACGGTCAGTGCCAGCTTACCGAACAGGCGTTTTTCATCCGGGCCGTTGCCTTTCAGGCCGCTCTGCACCAGTGATCCTTCAAAGACCACAATGGAGAATCCCATAATAAAGGCGGTGAGCAGAGAGAACAGCGGCAGCATTTCATAGCTTTGCCACAGCGGATAGACCTTGTGACCGGCTGCAATCATCAGTGATCCCATCGATGACTGATGCATCGCCGGTAACAGCGCACCGAGCGCTATCACAAAGAACATGATTTTGTTCAGCCGCTTAAGGGAGACTTTCCAGCCCATACGCTCACAGAATGCCGGTGCCAGTTCCAGCGCCATCACGCCGATATAAATCGTCATACAGACCGCCGTTTCCAGCAGAACAGAGTTGACGTTAAAAATCCCCGGAATAAAGAAGTTCGGCATATTCCAGTAACGACCAAGGTCGATGGTGATGGATAATCCGCCCAGTGAATATCCCAGCAGGCTCGCCAGCAGTGCCGGACGCACCAGCGGGTGGTATTCCCCTTTGTTAAATACATACACCGCCCACGCCAGTGCCCAGCCGCCGCAGGCAAAACCGGTGCCGATCAGCAGATCAAAGGCAATCCAGATCCCCCAGGGGTAGCCGCCGTTCAGATCAGAGACTGACCCCAGCCCGAAAATCAGACGTTTGACGATAAGCAGCACACAGAGGATAACAAGCGGTCCGAAAATGATGATCGGCTTACTGAATAATTTTCCGCCGAGGGGTTTGGGATCATGGTTCATGATCATCACCTCCGTCGTGAGTATCATTTTTACTGTTGCGGCGCACCAGTACGGTAAGCCCGGCCAGTACCGCCAGCGGCAGGATCATCCCTTTGTACAGCGTGTGCTGGATGTTTTCAGAGCGGGCCCCGGTGGAGAGTTCAGCCAGTTCCGGCAGTTGCAGATTTTGGTACGGCACGCCGGTCAGCACCATCACCTGCGTTCCGCCGCCCTCTTTTTCACCGTACAGATGCGGGTAATAAGACGGTACGGGATGTTTATAGTTATCACCGGTTTTCAGTGTCTGACGCGGATAGGCATATTCCTCTCCGGCTGTCAGCCCGAGGCGTTTTTTTGCCTCACTCATCAGATCTTCGCGGGAGCCGAAAATGATAGCGCCGGTCGGACAGACCTCCACGCAGCCGGGCAAACCGCCTTTATCCAGCAGTTCAACGCCTTTCTGGTTACACAGTTCACACTTGCTGATCGCGCCGAACGGATTGTTATAGTCATATTTCGGCACGTCATACGGGCAGCCCACCATGCAGTAACGGCAGCCGGTACAGATATCCTTGTCATAATGCACAATACCGGTCACCGGATGCTTTTTCAGCGCGCCGACCGGGCAGACAGAGACACAGTTCGGATCAACACAATGCATGCATTGCTTTTTGATATAGGCGTAGCCGTCTTTTTCCTGATCTTTGTGTTCACCGCTGCCGCTCGTCCACACCTGGATAATGTTATTGGTGTACGGGGATAATTTGTCATTGTTGGACCAGGTCTGCGCGCCCTCCGGATTACGGCTGGGGAAGTTGATATCCTGACATTTGGTCACGCACGCCTGACAGCCGATACACAGAGTGGAGTCATACAGCATGCCCGATGCACCGGGGATCGGCGGACGGTTTTCCGCCGCTGCCCGGCTCACAGATGTATTACCTAACAGCAGCGCCCCGCCGGACGCCGCTTTAATAAAGTCACGCCTGTTCACAGTTACTCTCCCCGCGGATCGCCGTTCCGGTTTTTCTTCTGCTGACGCCCCAGCTCACGGACAGCCATCACACTGACACCGGCCACCAGACCAACCACGCCGCCAAGCAGACCGATAGCACCACCCGATACCGAACCGCCCTCTTTCAGATCCACATCCGGTTTTTCGGCGCGCGGTGTCTGGTTCTGCACGCCCGCAAGCTGATGAATGCCTTTATAAAAGCCGACACCGGCCTCATTACAGCCGTAACACGGATGCCCGATCGCCACCGGCCACACACCGCCGACATCACAGAACTGCAATGTGGAGCAGTTACCGTACGTTTCAGGCCCTTTGCAGCCGAGATGATAGAGACACCAGCCCTCACGGTGTCCGTGATCACCAAACGCTTTGGCAAAACGTCCTGCGTCAAAGTGAGCGCGGCGTTCACAGTGTTCGTGGATCAGACGACCGTACGCAAACAGCGGCCGGTTTTTGTTATCCAGTCCCGGCGCTTTGCCGTAAGTAATGATATGCGCCACGGTGGCCAGGAAGTTATGCGGGTTAGGCGGGCAGCCCGGAATATTGATGACGGTTTTACCCGGCAGAACCGTTTCCAGCGACGCCGCACCGGTCGGGTTATCACCGGCGGCAGCCACCCCGCCCCAGGCAGCGCAGGAACCGATAGCAATAATCGCGGCAGCACCCTCCGCCGCACGGCGGATATGATCCGCAATCGGCTCACCGGCGATCATGCAGTAAATACCGTCATCCTTAAGCGGTACGGAGCCGTCCACCACCAGCACATATTTACCTTTGTATTTCTCAATCGCATTGTGCTTGTTGGCTTCCGCCTGATGACCGAATGCCGCCGAGAGTACCTCGTGGTACTCCAGTGAGATCATATCAAGGATGAGATTTTCGATGGTCGGGTGCGTCGCCCGGAGCAGGGACTCAGTGCAACCGGTACACTCCTGTGCAGATATCCAGATAACGGGGGGACAATCCTTACGGCTGACGGACGCCGCGATTTCGGCAGATGCATTTGCACTGAGACCCATGGTGGCCGCTAAGGCCGCGCAGAGTTTCAGAAAGCTTCGCCGGTCAATACCCTCAGAAGTCATATCAGAAGTAATTAACGTATTATCGTCGATCATTCTCTGTAATTCCGTTGTGTTAATTTAATATTAACATAATACGGTTATTATTAAATTACTGAGACACGGAACATAATTAATAAACAAAAGGATAATAACGAAAATATTATTTTACAGATAATGAGAATTTTTTCTATTTTTAACATTTAATCTATTTATCGGTTTTATTAATTTATATCAATTTAAAATATAACTCACCGGCAACCTGCAATAAGAATACCGGAATTTTCCACTACGGGCAGGAAAAAAGACAACATTTACCATCTGCATTTTACTGGCTTATCAGATACAACCCCGGGTGTTTTCAGAATTAACTGAGTCAACAAAAATAATAAATCTCACACCCACCTGTTGTTAAAAACAAAAATGAAATACATTCTCATCCGGTATTATTTAATCGATTAAGCACAAATAAATACTATTTTGAATAAAATACCCAGGCTATTTTTCACATAAAAATCAATTACCATAATATGGCGAATTATTTATTTTGATTTAAATCAATTAATATTAAATTTCTTATTTTCCTTCCGGAATAAATCAAACCCAATGAATCAGCCATTACCACCACATAAAAGAGTAAAAATAGATAATAACACCAGAAAATTCATAATAAGACGATTATCCCTGTAAAATAGTCAACTATTTATACGTAGTCGGACAATTTATATTCTGTTTATTATTCGTTTTAATAGTGACGATCACCTGAAACAATCATTTCATTTTCATCCTTCTTACTCTTTTTTGTGCAAAAAAGCAGCATCGCAGACATTCTTAAATTTCCCGAAATCCCCTGCATTGACTCACCTTATCTAAAATCCTAGGATCACGTTATTCTCTTTCCGCCCCCGCATAAATTTTTTTTCTTTTATTTATTAAATAAATAACACGAATTTTGACGTCTTATTACAAAATCACCACGGGCAAAAAAATGAAACTCAATAAACTCTCCTTTCTGATACTTTCCGCAATGGGGATATCGTATGCCTCTGCCGGTTATGCTGTAACACCTGAGCCGATTCCTGAATTTACCTTCAGCGATGAATCAACGCGTATTAATGACATTAAAAAAAGCGGCAGCTATACCAATGCGGATACTGATGTACTGGCGGACGTCAGTGCAGAAAAAGGATTCACTGTTGCAGGTTATAAATACCTGACCGGAATAGATATCAATTACTCAGCAGCTCAAAAGCCGAATATTATATTTAAGGATGACACCCACCTGATCGGCACAACCATCGGGCACTCAACGACCCATCTGGGCGATTCATTCAGACAAACTCCCTTTGATAACAGCAGTGTTATCGGTATTACGCTGAAAGGCATTGATGCAAAACACGTCGCTAACCTGCAAATGTATAACGGCACAACATCCTACAATACTACCGTGGATGCTTTCGGTGTGATGGAGTTGCGCACTGCCTCTGACACCAAACAGCGGGTATCGGCTTATAATACCCGTGTAAATAAAGACGGTAAGCTGACTGTCGGCTATAACGCTTATGCTGAAAATACCCTGATCGATGGCGGTGAGCTGTACATTCCTGTCGGTGAGCAGGATGCAGAAACCCAAAGTACCATTATTCAGAATGGCGGTACCTATACACAGGACAGCGGCACTGCCACCAATAACTATATTACCGGTGCAGGAAGCTATCACGCGGTTTCCGGGCTGGCACTGAATAACTATATCTATGACGGCGGCTATCAGTCTGTCTATGTCAATGACCGTACCGGCGCCAAAAACACCACGATTTATGCAGGCGGTACACAGCGGGTACGCTCCGGGACGGTTGAGGATACCGTGGTGTATGGTCAGCAACTGGTGACAAACCACAGCGGAGACTGGGAAAACGGTCAGTGGGTTGAAGATAGTGATCCCGGTGCAAAATGGGGTAATGATCCGACAGCTGTTAATACACAGGTTATGGCAGGCGGTATTCAGAATGTCGGACTGAACGGTAAAGCCTCTGATACCACGATTTATAAAGACGGGCTTCAGCTTGTCGGCAAATATGCGGAAGCGGCCACCACTCTGGTTGACGGCGGTATCCAGCATGTTCTGGCTTACGGCGGCACAGAAGGCACCACCATCCGCAACGGCGGACAAACCATCCTCGATTACGGTGCTTACTCCTTCTATAACCTGGATGTGGAAGACGGCTCTCTGGTGATGGAAGGCGGGGATCAGCATCCGTGGCTCAGCAACTTCGGCAAAGGCTCGTATGCTCAGAACGTGAATCTGGCCGGTGATAATGCGTATCTCTATATCCGCCATAACGGTGATACCAGTGAATCCGTTGTCACTATCGATAACCTGGTGAACAACGGTGTCGCCGTTTTCGGTGAGTCCGGCAGCAGCAATACCGGCCGTAACAGTCAGCTCAGCATCAAAGAACTCTCCGGTAACGGCCTGTTTGTGATGAATACCAGCCTAGCGGACGGCAGCGGGGATTTCCTCAGTGTCTCGGATAAAACAGACGGTAAGTTTGGTGTCCGTGTGATGGATTCCGGTAAAGCGCTGGTCAGTAATACCACCGATCCGGATCGCTATCATCTGATCCACGCCGCAGGCAGTCAGAACGATACCTTTACCATGACCAATAAGGGGGTGGATCTCGGGGCGTATAAATATTATCTGGTACAGGATAAAGATTCAGCTGATGAATGGTATCTGTCACCCACCAAAGAAATTCCGCCGGTTGATCCTGAGCCAGAGCCAGAGCCAGAGCCAGAGCCAGAGCCAGAACCGAAGCCGGATATTTCAGAAACCAGTAAAACCGCAATGATGATTGCCAACGCCCTGCCGCAGATCTGGCGGAGTGAACTGAGCACACTGCGCGCCCGTCTCGGTGAGCTGCGCAATAACCCGCAGGTGAACCTCGGTGTCTGGTCAAAAGTCACCGGCGGACGTCACAATATCAGTAACAATGAAGTCGCTTACCGTCATGATATCAGCGGGATTGTTGCCGGCGGCGATAAAATGACAGAGCTGGAAAATGGCGATCTCTGGAGCGGGATTGTCGCGGGATATTCTCATTCTTCGCTGAAGATGGATAAAAACGACGGTACGGTCAACAGCTACAGCCTCGGGGTTTACACCACCTGGCAGCACAAATCCGGGATCTATGTGGATGGCATGGTGAAAGCCAACCATTTCCGCAGTGATTATGACGCACAGTTTAATGACGGCAAAACCTCCGCCAACAGTAACACCAACGGTATCGGCTTCTCGGTTGAAACCGGTAAGTACTTCGAAAAAGAGAATTACTTTATTGAGCCGTATGCCATGGTCGCCGCCTTCCGCGGCCAGGGCACGGATTACCGCTACAGTAATGAGATGAGCATCAAAGCCGATGCCGCCCGGTCATTCAGCGGTGAGCTGGGTGCCACTTTCGGGAAAAATTTTGTTCTGGAAAACGGTGCACAAATCAAACCGTATCTCCGTGTGGCAGTGAATCATGAATTCCTGAAAAACGGGGATGTGGAGCTGAACAAGCAGGGAAAACGGACCAATGATATGTCCGGCACGACCGGGAAGTACGGTATTGGTGTTGATGCAAAACTGAATAATAACTGGGCTGTCTACGGTGAATTCAACTACGCCAACGGCAGTAAACAGGAAACACCGTACAGCGGCTTCCTGGGTGTGAATTACCGGTTCTGATAAGACGGAAAGCAAAACGGCCTGCATATGCAGGCCGTTTTTTTTATCTGTTATTAACTGATCAGCCCGTGTACCAGAATCACACCGATACAGACAGGTCCCACATAACGCCAGACCAGCAATAAACTCTGACGCTTCAGTCCGGTGATGTTTTCCGGGATCAGGGCGTTCGCTTTGCGCGACCAGCCGAAAATCAGGCAGACCGCAATACCGAACAACGGCATCAGGATATTGGATGTCAGGTAATCGAGGATATCAAAAATTGTTTTACCACCGAATGTCACATCACTTAACGGCCCGAAAGATAAGGATACCGGAATACCCATCAGCATAATTGACGCGGTCACCACCAGACCCGCCCTGCAGCGTGTCCACTGAAAACGCATCTGAACATAAGCCACAATATGCTCCAGCAGGGAAATAGCGGATGTCAGAGCCGCCATCAGCAACAGCACAAAGAACGTCACCGCCAGCACCGCGCCGCCCGGCAAATGGGCAAAATACACCGGCATGGTCATAAAGGTCAGACCCGGACCCGCATTCGCTTCCAGACCCGCTGCCGATAATGCCGGGAAAATCATCAGACCGGCCAGCACACACACCATACAGGAGAGGATCACCACCCACATGCTGGAATTGGCAATACTTTTGTTATCGGTTAAATACGCACTGTACGTAATGTGGATACCCAGCCCGATAGAGAGGGAGAAGAACGCCAGACCCAGCGCATCCAGCACGCCTTTGCCGGTCAGTTTACTGAAATCCGGATACAGGAACATTTTCAGTCCCGCTGATGATCCCGGCAAACTTATCCCGACGATAATCAGCACGATCATAATAATAAACAGTAACGGCATCATCACTTTCACGGATTTTTCCAGCCCGCGCTGAACCCCGGCCAGGACCACAAAACAGGTTATCCCGGCAAACACCAGATGAGCAATCACCGGCCACCACGGGTTACTGATAAAGCGGGTGAAAATACCGGTCAGCTGGCTGCTGTCGGTAATATTCAGCTCACCGGCTGCGGCCATCACCGTATAACCGATAGTCCAGCCGCCGACCACGCTGTAGAAACTGTAAATACACCAGGAACTGAACACGCCGATCACCCCGATCCATGCCCAGTGACGTCCCATCATTTTTTTGAAGGCACTGACGGCTTCGGAACGGGTGCTGCTGCCGAGGATATTTTCAGCCAGTAATACCGCGAGACCGATAATAAAGCTGAATAAGAGGAAAACCACCAGGAAGGCACCACCGCCGTTATTGGCGGCAACATACGAAAATTTCCAGATAGCGCCGATACCGATAGCTGATCCGGCGGCTGCCAGGATATGACCGAAGCGGGATGTCCATTGCTGACTCATACGGCCTCCTGCGGTGTCATCTGAGAGACTGAAGCGGCGGCAGAACAGCAGACCGATCGTGAAATTACGCTGATATTAATCCTTGCGGTAAAACCTGACATCATAGGAACTCTCCCGAAAATAAAACAGTTCCACCAGCAGGTTTATACACACAAAAAAGCCACCTTACTGGTGGCTTATGAAGAAAAACAGATAAACGAAGCCACCTAACTGAGTAGTAGGTTTAGGCTTAGCTGACGGTTCATCATGCAGTTCATCGGTTTACTCTTCTCTGAAAATCGTTAATTTTTGCCTCACTGACAGTGCCGGTACAAGACACTGCCGTGACGCTCTTTTTCTCTTATACCACAAACAGAAAAGAAAAAAACATCCTTTTTTTATTCTGCACTCATGGTTTTAAGCATTTTTGCAAATGCATCGATGTGGTGACGCTGCGTAACCGGGTTCATAAAGACCGCTTTTTCCCCGGGGATATAGGCAAACCGGTTATGTTCTGCATAGGCCGAACAGGCGATAGAGTCCACCCAGTTGGTAAACAGACCCGCTTTGCCGCGTTTCAGGAATAATTCGCGGTGCCAGCGGCTGTTACGCACCATCATGTCATGGGCTGTTTTATCCCCGGCACAGGTCAGCTCATGCTCAAACATGGCCTGCGGATCATTCACCAGTTTCGGTGAATAGAGACGGAAACCGACACTCGGCCCCTGATTTTCCGGCGCCATCACACAGGCATTTCCCATGGACAACAGCTGGTTGCGCATGTAGTTCGCATTTTGCAGACAGTGCGCAATGATGGTCTGATAGCCTTCAATCCCCAGATAATGTAACCCTGCATACGCACCGAATACGCCGACACCGCTGCGGCTGCATTCAATGGTGGATTGCAGGTGAGTCTGCCCTTCCAGCGCATGCTCAAAATAGGTGAAGTTTTCAGGATCATTTTCCAGTGCTTTGAAGTCATCACCGTCACGCACCATCACAAGGCTGGAGGTATACGGTACATAACCCCATTTGTGGAAATCGATAGTAATGGAATCCGCATATTTCAGCTGTTTGAATTTAGCCACATTATGGCGCAGACCGGCCAGGGTGGCATCGTTAATCGCCAGCGGATTAGCGGCAAAATCATAATCAATAAAGAAAATAATCGGCCAGCCGACCGCCGCATCCACATGAATATGCGGTTTTTCGGTGACTTCAAATTCTTCACACAGACGGTTGCGCAGATCATAAACCTGTTTGATTTCATCCACACCAAAGGTATCTGTTGTCCCCGCAGTCAGCAGGATCACCGGAATCTTACAGTGAACGGTATAGCAGGCGCGGATTTGCTGCTCCAGATCCGCAAGATCAATAGTATTATCCGATGCAACACGGATACGGATTGTTTTATTGGTGATATCCACCCCTAACAGTGACAGGTTAGTCATATTGGAGTAGTGGCCGCCCTGCGAGTTGATGATACGGAAATCCTGATCAACGGACATACCAAGGTGTTTTGACTGCTTCAGTGATTTTCGTATCCCGAACAGATAGCCGTACAGGTTGCACATTGTCCCGCCCTGGGTGAACAGACCTGAGGCTTTGTCCGCATCATAACCAATCAGATTGGCGACTTTCCGGATAACGGTTTTTTCCATGTTATCCGCCACGCCGGAGTACTCGCAATACACCATATTCGGGTTACCCAGTAATCCCAGCATCGAACCATAAACCGCCGGGTCTGACGGCATGGCGATAACGTTTTCCACCGCCAGCGGGTTTTCCCAGTTTTTACACAGCGCAGAAGCAAACACCAGCAAATTATCCTGCCCTTCCCCCGGACGGATCACGTTCTGACGCACATGAGATTCACCGGCCAGCTGAGCAAAAAGATCCTTACCCTGCGGGTAGCGGTTTATCTGCTGCATATCGGCTTCGGTAGTCTGACGAAACTGAGTAATCGCCTGAATTTGCGGATGATTAAAAATCGGCCATTTACCGGGGTCCCGGCTGAAGAAATCACTGATGACGTTTTGGTATTTAACGTCGAAATCTTTATTTAACGTATTCGCGGACGCGAGCGTGATAAGTTCTGACTGATTCACAATGAGCTCCAAAATAGTAAATTACACTGAGGTAATGTCATTATTTTGCGCTAAAATCATTGCTATTTAAATGATTGCCTAACTATAAACCACAGTAACAAATGTATAATAAAATAAATAAAATCAATTAATTATAAAAATAACCATCCTTTTTGAATCACTAAATTTTTTTGAAAAATGACGCCACGATCACAAATTTTTACTCTACAAAATAAATAAAAATTAGTTTTTAAATTTACTTAATACGCAAATACCCAGTTTTTTGTTCCGCAAAATAATGTAAAACACAATTTATTAACAACACCAAGGTAATAACCAATGACTTATTGTTTAATTTTATTACTCAATCATATTCTGCTGTTATTTTCCTTCTGCTGAAAAATTACGGCTATTTTGCTGTTTTTTGCGTTTTCCGTAGTCGTTCACTTCTCCCGCCAAATAAAATACTGCCGGATAATAAAAACACCCTGAATATAACTAATGAATACTGACGAACGGTTTTCTGTCCGCGGTATGAAATACATTGCTAACAGATTGATTTTAAATATTAATATTATTTTTATATAATTAACCGGTTATTATTCCTCCGGTTGTTGTGATTTTGTAACTGCTGGTTTTCTCCCTGAAATCCTTATATTCAGCTAAGCCCGCGGTCAGGTGATAAGCTTTCTTTAATTTTTATCTTTATTCTGCCGTTAAAATGAGTGGATTGTTTCAATGTGTAATAATTTCATTCATCAAAGGCACCACTATGTCCGGCCTCCAATTATTTAAACAACTACTCACCAAAGAATGTTGTCCCGGTATGCACTGGGATTCCGCCCGTAACCGCTTTAAATTCGCGGCACGCAGCCTGTTTATGCCGCTGTCCACCGTGAAATACCTGTCCGGCCTGACAGATACTGCCTGCTGTGACGCGATTCTGAAAAAGCAGCCGCTGTTGCCGACCAAATTACAGCGTCCGTATCTGAGTATTAATTTTCACCGGAAAAACAAATCAGCGGCGATTTGTGACCACTACCGGATCACCAAAGCCGTTCTGCCGCCGGAAATATTCAGCCAAATCTACAGTAATGAGCGTTTTTATCTCTGCCCGGTTGAAGGAAAAGAGGGTCTTTGCCACCTCTGGCTGGATGTGCAGGATGCTTTTAACAAAGAGGGTGAACTGACGCTGGAGATGCGGGATGACGCCGGTGAGATCCTCGCCCGCAGTGCATTTACCCTGCTGAACCTGGATGAAAAGCGGACGCTGTTTATCGGCGCACTCCAGGGCGGTGTCAGTGAGCAGGCTCACGGAGCTATCCGCGCGGCCACCAAAAATTGCCACGGCGTATTCCCCAAACGTATTCTGACGGAAGTCATTTGTCTTATCGCATCACTGTTTCAGTGTCAGCAGATTATTGCTTCCAGCAACGAGACGCATATTTACCGCAGCCGCCGCTACCGCCATAAAAAACTGACACAATGGGTGGCCGATTATAATGCGTTCTGGGAATCTGTCGGCGGCACCGCCAATCCGCAGCAGGAATATATATTACCGCTGACTCTGCCGCGTAAGCCTGTTGATGAAATAGCCAGTAAAAAACGCGCCGAATACCGCCGCCGTTACCAGTTACTGGATGATGTGGCACGAAGCGTCAGCGAACGCCTGCAACTGCCGCAGACGGAAAATAAAACAGATGTTCAACATCATATTATTTAAGAAAAGTCGTTCATTTACAGCAGGTTTGACCGGCAATTGACATTTCATTACAGAACTTATTGATTTTCCGTAAAATATAATCTGCAAAAGACTGAATTTAATCTTAATATTGTTTCAGGGAACCGGAAAAAATTCACTGTCTCCGCTACCTCTAATTTGCTAAAGTGGCCGGATTTACCGATGTATATATCAGGGGTTCCGGCTATATCCGCAAAAATGCCCCATAACATGAAATAAGCTTACTTCAGATCCGGGAATAATTGATGGAAACAATGCAGCAACTCTTTTTTGCCCTCTGGCACCAGGACTATGAAACCCTGTCAAACCCGTCCCTGCTGTGGGCGATTTACATTATGCTGTTTGCCATTCTCTTCCTGGAAAACGGCCTGCTTCCTGCTGCATTTTTACCCGGTGACAGTCTCCTGATTCTTGTCGGGGTTCTGATTGCCAAAGATACGCTGGATTTCCCGACCACCCTGCTTGTTCTCACCGCCGGTGCCAGTCTCGGCTGCTGGGTGGGGTATCTTCAGGGCCGCTGCCTCAGTAATCCCAAAGTTGTAAAGGGCTGGCTGTCTCATCTGCCGCCGCATTATCATCAGCGGGCGCACAGTTTATTTCACCGCCACGGCCTTGCGGCACTGTTAGTCGGTCGTTTTCTGGCCTTTGTCCGCACGCTGCTGCCGATGCTGGCAGGGATAGCCGGTCTGAATTCCCGCCGTTTCCAGTTCTTCAACTGGCTGAGCGGCTTCCTGTGGGTCGGTATTTTAACCTCTCTTGGTTACTGCCTCGGTATCAGCCCGATTTTCCGCAAATATGAGCATCATCTGATGAATATTCTGATGCTTATCCCGGTCGTTCTGCTGGTCTGCGGTCTGATCGCCAGCCTGTGGGTGGTGTGGAAACGCAAGCGGACAAAACCGGCTGACGATACTCACGCATAATAACTTATCAGACTATTTTTCCGGCCGGTGCAATTACAGCAGCCGGCCGGGACACTTTCTCTTCCTGCCCGCCATTTCAGCGTCATTTCCTCTGAATTCCGTCACCTGCACCCGTAATGTGCAGAAAGATACCGGAAAATAAACTATAATTTACCTTTAATCACCGGTAAAAAGCAGTTACTTTAACTTGTTACGGTATAACCACCACGAGGAGTTCCTATGTCACATCATACAAATGAAGATTTACGTGCAGAACTGAAATCATTAGCTGACACCCTGGAATCTGTGCTGAACACAGCAGAAAGCAAATCCAAAGAAGAAGTGGATTCGCTGAAGAAAAAAGCACAGGCCGCGCTGGAAAACTCCCGTTCCCGCCTGGCGGAAGGTAAAGAGCAGGTTGTGCAGCAGACAAAAGAAATCGCCGGAAAAGCCGATAATTATGTACGGGAAAATCCGTGGACCGGTATCGGTATCGGTGCGGCTGTCGGTGTGGTGTTAGGCGTTTTACTGGCCCGCCGCTGAGTTATGGCAGATCAGGAGCGTCCGCAGGGGCCCGGTAAAGGGCTCCTCGATACACTGACACGTATCGCCGCCATTGTGATCAGTATGGCTGAAACCCGGCTCAGGCTCGTTGCCACCGAGCTGGAAGAAGAGAAGTCTACTCTGATCCAATTGATTCTGCTGGCCGGTACGGCCCTTCTGCTGACCGCGTTCGGACTGATGAGCCTGATGATTCTGGTCATGTGGGCGGTTGATCCTGTGTACCGTCTGACTGCGATGATTATCATGACCGCTGTTCTGCTCGGCGGAGCGCTGATTTTTGCACTGTGGGCCGTCCGTAAAGCCCGTCGTTCATCACTGCTCGGGGCGACCCGCGAACAGCTGGCTATCGACAGGCAGCTGCTGGAAAGAAAAAAGCAGGAACAGGATCATGAATAAACACCGCCGTGCTGAGCGCGCCCGCAACAAACAGGCGCTGATTGACACCATCGCTGCCCAGCGCAGCGATTTATCACAGGCCGCTGATCAGTGGCTGAAAAAAACCGAATCGTTCGATCGCACATGGCAGACATTATCACAGCTGCGCCCGCTGGTTGTTGCCGGCGTCAGCCTGATTTCTGTTTTATCTGTCCGTCACCCGAAAAAGCTCGTACGCTGGGGGCAGCGCGCTCTTGGGCTGTGGGGCGTTTTCCGCACACTTCAGAACAGTTTTCCCCGTAATAAGCAGCATTAATCCCGCCGGGTACCCGGATTCAAAATTTTTGACGTTGTTTATGAAGAATTCTTGCTAACAATCTTTCTCATTCGCCTTTACTATTATCTCAACGAAACAGATTGGCATATCGTGCCATTCAGACAAAAGAATATGTGACGCGGTCTTCATATTTACTACTCAGTATTGTTGAGCTAATAAGGATCTCACAATGAACAACTACGCTATTTTAGTCGCACGTATCATGATGCCTGTCTTATTTATTGTGGCCGGATACGGCAAACTGGGGGATGCTTATGCAGGAACTCAGCAATATATGCTGGCAATGGGTGTTCCGGGGGCATTACTGCCGTTGACCATTCTGCTGGAACTGGGTGGCGGTCTGGCTGTCCTGTTCGGTTTCTTAACCCGGACAACCGCAATTTTCACCTTTGGTTTTACCGTACTGACCGCCCTGCTGTTCCACAGTAATTTTGCGGAAGGTGCCAACCAGTTAATGTTTATGAAAAACTTTACCATTGCAGGCGGTTATCTGCTGCTGGCAGTAACCGGCCCGGGTAAATTCAGTATCGATTATTTACTGAAAAAGAAATGGTAATGTCATTCAGGCAAAGCCACACAGCAATATAATAATATATTATTAAACATCCGCTCCGGCGGATGTTTCTTTTTCAGTTTCCTGCTCTGTTACTTTTGGTTTCATCCTGCCGTCGCGGGTAAAAAACGTCAGATCTGACAGCGGTTTATTAAATAAAAATTCATAGTTCAATGACCCGCCACGAATATCGGAAAATCCTCTTGCCTGATAAGCGATACACGGATACAAACCAAACCAGTTATCTTTTTCCATCAACTCGTTCCAGATAACATCAAGACTTTGCGATTCATCCGGTTTATCACCCGCTGTGATCCGATCTGCGGAGTCATTAAAGGTCTGATACAGTGTTTCTGCATAACCCCGGTTCACAATATATGCATTTGTACAGTATGAATATTTCATTTCCAGTAAGCAGACTTCCGGTTCATATTCAAAAACCTTGTAATAATTACCACCCAGTAATGCAACATCCCATTCTCTTGTCTGAAGCGCCGATAAAAAGAGATTCGCCTGCCGGATATGTTCATCATCATGATAAAAACCATTATCATCCTCAACAACCAGTACAGGTCCCCAATTATTTTCAATAATCATTTTCATGACCGCAGCATGAGAAAGTGTGCATCCCAGAAACCCGGGGTTTTTTTCAATTGCATCAAAACGGATAATTTTATCGTGCGGAATTTCAATATTTTTCAGCTCATCCAGAATATCGTCATTACGATCCGGACGGGACGCCAAATTAATATAAATAACTTTTTCAAAGAAATCATGATTAAACGCAAAATCCTCGCCCGACATAAACCGCTTCAGATCCACGTTGCCTCCTGCAAATACACTGATAAACACCGGTTAATATCCGGTAAAGGGTAACGGATGAATAGTTTCCGTCAATCGCTGTTGTTCCTATTATCAATATACGTATTTTACGGCAAATACCGCAACAAGCCTCCGGTACAAAAAAATACCCGCCACAGATAACAGGGCGGGTATCAGATAATAATTCAGGGATATCAGCGTTTTATTTTCCGCTGAATAATTTCGGAATTTCCCGCAGACACCAGGCTTTGGCTTCCCCCATGCTGTCGCGGCGCCACGCCATAATAACATTGGTTTCGTGACTGTATTCAGAGCCGATCACTTTCAGTCGGCCTTCCAGGATATCTTTTTCCACCAGCGGGTACGGCATGCTCGCCACCCCCAGCCCGGCCAGCAGAGCACGGCGTTTATCATCAATGGAACTGACCGTCAGGCGCTGCTGTTTATCCAGCAGTAATACCGTGAGTACCGGCCGTTCACGGGCGGTATCCGCCACGGCAATTCCGCGGTATTTCACACGGGTGGTATCGGATAACGGTTCAGGCTCTTTGTGGATCGGGTGATCAGGCGCGGCCACGTATACGTTTACCACGGAATAAAGCGGGCGGGAGTTGATTTCAGAGGAGGTACGGAAATGCATATCCGGCGCAATCACAATATCAGCACGTCCGGTTTCCAGCCGTTCCCAGGCACCGGCAAGCACTTCTGTGGCCAGTGTCAGCTGAGTGGTGGATTTCTGCGCCAGTTTATCCACCAGCGGGAACAGAGAGGCCGTCGGGATCAGCGCTTCACAGACAATCGTCAGATGCGGCTCCCAGCCTCTTGCCAGGGCTTCCGCATCACTGGTCAGTTTATCCGCCGCTTCCAGCAGCAGGCGGCCGCGTTCCAGCAGCATCCGCCCGACATTGGTGAATTTTGTCCGGTGACCCGAGCGGTCAAACAGAACAACATCCAGCTCTTCTTCCAGTTTCTGCATGGTATAGCTCAGGGCGGACGGTACACGTCCCAGTTCTTCCGCCGCCGCCGCGAAGCTCCCGCGGCGGTCGATGGCATCCATCACGCGCAATGATTCCAGCGTTAACGCTTTGTCTTTACTCATCATTATCTCAGTCAGAAATTTTGAATGTCGCCACCAGATTAACTGGCTAACAATTCAGCGTCCAGCCCTTTATTATTTCACTATGTTTAACAACAGGCAGACCATTATGATTATACACAGAACCGCCGGACAGGCCGGGTCCGCCGACTATGGCTGGTTACAGGCGAAATACGCGTTCTCTTTCGGGCATTATTTTGACCCTGCATTTCTGGGGTACGGCCCGCTGAAAGCACTGAATCAGGAAGTGCTGGCTCCCGGTGCCGGTTTCCAGCCCAAATCCTATCCCGATGTGGATATTGTAAACCTGATCCTCAGAGGGAAGCACGATATTCATGATAATGACGGACTTTATCTGGAGAGCAGGCAGGATGAATGTCTGTTTTTCTCACCGCGTAAAGATATCAGCTACACAGAAACCAATCCCTGTGAGCAGTCACCGCTGACCCGGATTCAGATCTGGCTGAAAGCCGCACGCGGCAGCCTGCGCGGCAGTTCACAAAAACTGGTGCTGACACAACAACCGGCGCAGCTGATTGCCTCACCGGACGGTGAAAACGGCAGTATTGATTTGCAGCAGGGCGTGAGAATTTCTCATCTGATGCTCTCCGCCGGAGAATCCCTGACACTGCCGCTGTATGGCAAACGGGCTTTTTATCAGTCGGTTCACGGCACCGTGACGGCGGATGACGGGCAAAAACAGGGGATAATTGAGTGCGGGGACGGCGCGTTTATTCAGGAAAGCCGGGAAGTGACCTTTCAGGCGAAAACGCCGTGCCGGGCACTGCTTATCGATATTCTGGCCTGATATACTGCCCTGAAATGAAACAACCCCGCGTCAGACGCGGGGTTGTGATAGTGAGGAGTCAGCCGTTAAGCCGGGTTCTGTCGTGGACAATCATTCCTCTGGGCCAGCACTCACGTACTGGCTCAAGCAGCCTACCCGGGTTCAGTGCGGGCCGCACCATGTGAACCCCTATTTGGCCTTGCTCCGGGTGGAGTTTACCGTGCCACGGACTGTTACCAGCCGCGCGGTGCGCTCTTACCGCACCCTTTCACCCTTACCTGTGCCCTTGCGGGCCATCGGCGGTTTGCTCTCTGTTGCACTGGTCGTAGGCTCGCGCCTCCCAGACGTTATCTGGCACCCTGCCCTGCGGAGCCCGGACTTTCCTCCCCTTTACCCGTCTCCCGAAGGGACAACGATAAAGCAGCGATTGCCTGGCTGACTCCGCTGCGGATTATAAGCAGCTTTCCCGCGGATGTACAGAATAACTCCGCCCCGGAAGACCGGGTGGCGGGAAATGCATCACTCCGCGGCGGAATTCCCGTCCAGAGTGTAACGGTAAAGGGCGTTTTTCTTCACGCCGTATAACTCGGCCACCACCGCAGCTGCTTTTTTCGGCGGCAGTTCTTTCTGCACAATCGCCAGCGCACGCAGAATCTCCGGGCTGAATTCCTCATCCTGAACCGGTTTCGCCCCCTCCGCAATCAGCACCATCTCCCCTTTGCGGCGGTTTTCGTCTTCCAGAACCCAGGCCAGCAGTTCCCCGACCGGTTTCCCCTGAATTGACTCCCAGGTTTTGGTCAGTTCCCGCGCCAGAACCACATAGCGATCTTCCCCCCAGACGGTGACCATATCGGCCAGTGTATCCAGAACACGGTGCGTGGATTCATAAAAAATCAGGGTACGCGGCTCATCGGCCAGCGCCCGCAGTGTATCCTGACGGCTTTTGCTTTTGGCCGGCAGAAACCCTTCGTAACAAAAACGGTCAGACGGCAGACCGGCCGCACTGAGCGCCGTGACGGCGGCACAGGCACCGGGCAGCGGGATCACGGTAATCCCCGCATCACGGGCACGCCGGACCAGATGGTAACCGGGATCGTTAATTAAAGGTGTACCTGCATCGGACACTAATGCGATACTGACCCCGGACTGTAATTTGGTAATTAATTGATCTGCTTTATACTGTTCATTATGATCATGCAGCGCAAACAGCCGGTTATTAATACCGAAGTGAGAAAGTAACAAGCCGGTATGCCGGGTATCTTCCGCTGCAATCAGATCGACATTCGTCAGCACGTCGAGAGCGCGTGCTGTGATGTCATTCAGATTACCGATCGGTGTCGGCACAACATAAAGTGTCGCTGCCGCAACCACAGCTTGATTAGGTTGATTCATTGTTTCGTCCAGATGATCACATTAGAATTGAGCTTTCAGAAAACTATAACCGGGTACAGTATGTTTTCCTTAACTTTATCGCGTTACCGCAGACAATTACTTTGTGCCGCACTCTTTTCCGTGCTGATGATCTCAGGGTGTACACTCAATAATCAGAATGCGGGTACAGCCGGCAAAGGCCAGCCGGAAACACTGGTTCAGCAATATCAGAAGGTGATTGATGCGGCCGCCGGAAAACCGTCTGCGGACGCTATCCGTGCTTACATCGCTCAGGAGCCTCTGCTCTCTGATCCGGATGCACATCAGCAGAATATTGATGAAACCTGGCTGATGCTAACACGTTTTACCCCTGAAGAGCGCAATAACATTCAGGTTAACGCTGATGAGAGCGTATTACAGGGCTGGATTGACCTGCTGATTCTGTATCAGAACAACCTGCAGGATCTGAAAGCACTTTCCGCCGCCCTCGGCGACTGGCAAATCCGCTATCCGGATAACCCGGCGGCCAAATCCCTGCCGCAGGATCTTGTCCAGACCCTGAGCAGTACCTATGGTCAGACCGGTAAAAACGCCCGTGTGGCGCTGTTCCTGCCGCTGAGTGGTCAGGCAAAACTGATGGGTGATGCTATCCGTCAGGGCTTTACCGATGCACAGAACGGCGCGGTATACAGCTCTGGTTACCCGGCGGCTGATATTTCCGCCTCACCGCAGGACGATACCGGCCCGGTTCCGGTACAGACCACCCTAAGCCCGGCAGATCCAAATAAAGACATCACCACCCCGGATACGGTCAACGGCGCACCGTCAAATGACAGCAGCACCGACGGCGTGACCACCGCAAGCCCGGTCACAGCCCCGCAGGCACGGCCGTACAGCGTAGAACCCCGCACAGTTACCGATGTGAAAGTCTACGATACCGACAGCAAGCCGCTGGCAACACTGCTGGCACAGGCTCAGGCTGACGGTATGGATCTGATTGTCGGACCGCTGCTCAAAGGGGATGTGGCGACACTGGCCGCTGCCAATACACCGCTGAACATTCTGGCACTCAATGAATTAGACACACCAATTGCCCGCCCTAATGTGTGCTACTTCTCGCTTTCACCGGAAGATGAAGCCCGCAACGCCGCGCAGTTTATCCGCCAGGATAATAAAACCGCGCCGCTGGTACTGACACCGGACAACAACTTCGGCCGCCGGATCGCACAAAGCTTTGCCGATGAGTGGCAGAAAAACGGCGGCGGTGTGGTGCTTCACCAGACTTTCTCCGGCAATCCGGGCAGCTCACTGTCACTGACCGGCGTACCGGTGCAGCCATCCTCTCCGCAGGCATCGCAGCCTGAAGACGCGCTGATACAGCCGGAAGGTTCTGTAACGCAGCCGCAGCCTGTCAGCGGCGGTGTGGATTCCGTCTATATTATCGCAACCTCTGATCAGCTGATTTATATCAAACCGACGCTGGAGTTCGCCACCAGTGCCCGCGGACGTCCGGCGTTTTATGCCAGCTCACGCAGCAATAAGGCCGGTACAGGCAAAGATTTTCAGTTTGAGATGGAAGGACTGAAACTGACGGACATTCCGCTGATTGCGGGCGGAAATCCGCAGTTACTGAATCAGGCCGCCGGAAAATTCGGCAATGACTATACCCGTGTCCGCCTCTATGCGATGGGGATGGATGCATGGCGTCTGGCGAATCAGTTCGGCGATATGCAGCGGCATACTCTGCGCATGAATGGTGCCAGCGGTGATATCACTGTCACTGATAACTGCACCGTTTACCGTCATCTGCCGTGGCTGGTCTTTAAGCAGGGTAATCTCACCCCGCTGAGTGCCGCGAACTAAGCTTTGTCTGAATTTTAAAGGTGACAGGATGTCACCTTTGTTTCCTTTGGCATAATTAACATACAGGGACATGTATTTATGCTTACATGGCTGACAGGCCGCCGTCATGAACAGTTTGCCCGGCGCTGGCTGGAACAGCAGGGACTGACATTTGTTGCACAGAATGTCCGTTTCCGCCGGGGCGAAATCGATTTAATTATGCGGGATCACGGTACCTGGGTATTTACCGAAGTCCGTTACCGCCGTAATGCACACTATGGCAGCGCAGCAGAAAGCGTCACCAGAGCCAAGCAGCGCCGCTTACTTTATGCGGCTTCCTGCTGGTTATCTCAGCAGCAACTGAGTATGCTGACCTGTGACTGCCGTTTTGACATTTGTGCAATAACCGGTGACCATATCGACTGGCTGAAAAATGCCTTTGGTCACACCGATTTTTGTTAATACAGCCATCCGTTGCTGACAGCAGGACTTAACGTGTTAGACAGAATTAAACAGTGTTTTACTGAAAGTATTCAGACGCAGATTGCAGCCGCAGAAGCACTGCCGGATGCCATTTCCCGGGCAGCTCTGATGATGGTTCAGTCGTTACTTAACGGCAATAAAATCCTCTGCTGCGGGAACGGAGGATCAGCGGCAACAGCCTCGCGCTTCGCCACCAGTATGATCCACCGGTTTGAAACCGAACGCCCGAGCCTGCCGGCACTGGCACTGAATACTGATAATGTGGTGATGACCGCTATCGCCGCCAACCGGCAGCAGGATGAAATTTATGCCAAGCAGGTCCGCGCCATCGGCCAGACCGGTGATGTGCTGCTGGCAATATCCACCCACGGCAACAGCCGCAATATCATCAAAGCGGTTGAGGCAGCGGTAACCCGCGATATGACCATTGTGGCCCTGACCGGCTACGACGGCGGGGAGCTGGCCGGTCTGCTGGGTCCGCGTGATGCGGAAATCCGCGTACCGTCACAGCACAGTGTCCGCATACAGGAAGTACATATGCTGACGGTGAATTGTTTATGTGATTTAATCGACAATACCCTTTTCCCCCACCAGGAAGACTAAGGAGATATTATGAGAATTGTGCCAGTGGCAGCACTTATCTGCAGCGCACTACTGTTACAGGGATGTATCGGTGCAGCACTTGTCGGGTCTGCGGCTGTGGCAACCAAAGCCGCCACAGACCCCCGTTCTGTCGGCACACAGGTCGATGACGGTACACTCGAAGCACGTGTCAGCGGCCAGCTCAATAAGGATAAAGATATCAAACAGCAGCGGATTGTTCCGGTGGCTTATCAGGGAAAAGTTCTGCTGATTGGTCAGTCAGCGGATCTCTCTCTGGCACGGCGGGCAAAAGAGATTGCCGCTAAAGTGGATGGTACTGAACTGGTGTATAACGAAGTACGTCAGGGCGAGCCGATTGATTTGGGTACCGCATCGAAAGATGCCTGGATCACCACCAAAGTCCGCTCCAAACTGCTGACCAGTGATGCGGTAAAATCCGCCAATATCAAAGTGATCACTGAAAACGGCGAGATTTTCCTGTTAGGGGTGGTTACCCGCCAGGAAGGGGCAGCGGCGGCAAAAGTTGCCAGTGAAACGGATGGTGCCAAAAAAGTCACCACAGCCTTTACCTGGCTGAATTAATTCCGCCCGCTTTTGGAAACCGATAAGAAACCTGACTTAATGTCAGGTTTTTTTATGGCCTTTCAGACCGCACGGTATCCGCTCATCCGCCCGGATGGCGGATAAAATTCAGTATATATCAATAAATAACAAATCATCAGAATAATATAGTGAAAAACACGGGTGATACTCACAATCATAATTGCTTATGATTTTTATAAAAACAAACCAATAAGATAAATTCACTATACCCGGATTAATTATCATCCAGGTTATTTTTCTTCAGGAACTCTGTTCCCCCCAGTAATTGCATCTGGTGCAGTATCCATTGCTGGCGCTGACGAAGATACGCCGAGGGTTTATCCGCATGCAGGCGGTGAGGATTCGGCAGCACAGCAGCCAGTAATGCAGCTTCCGCAGCCGTCAGATTTTTGGCGCTTTTACCGAAAAAGTGCTGTGCCGCCGCTTCCGCGCCGAAAATGCCCGGCCCGAATTCCGCAATATTAAGATAGACCGTCAGAATACGTGACTTTGACCAGACCAGCTCAACACCGGGCGTCAGCAGCGTTTCCAGCCCTTTACGCACCCAGCTGCGCCCGTCCCACAGGAACAGATTCTTAACCGTCTGCTGGGTCAGTGTGGATGCCCCGCGTGCAGCATGGCCTTTCTTACTGCTTTTTGAGAGTGCATCGGAGATGGCGCCGAAATCAAAACCATGATGAACAGGAAAATTCTGATCCTCGGACGCAATCACCGCCAGCTTCATCCGCGGTGAAATATCGCCTCCGCTGACCCATGTACTGCGGGCGACATAAGAAAAATTGAATGTTGACCATGCCGAAAGCTGTCTTTCCAGCATTACCATGGAATAAGGAACAGGGAGGAATGCGAACAAAATTATCATTGTTACCCATAACAACATAACAAAAACAACTATTTTCCGCAGAAATCGCAATATCCTCCCCATCATTTCCCTCATTCTTTATCAGGCCATTTCAAGTACTTTCTTCACCAGTTTATCAATTCCGATCTGCGCCTGTGCAATATTCTCAGCCAGCATATAAGCAGGGGTCGTCACGATTTTATGCGTTTCATCTACGACGATATTATCCACTGTGCAGTTGACATGCACCCCGCCCATTTCCGCAATTGCTGCCGCCGTATCAGAATCATTACCAATCGTAAGCTGAACTGATGAATTAACGATTTTCGGGATCATTACCGGTGCAATGCATATAAATCCCATCGGTTTGCCCTGAGACAACATTTCACGTGATAATGATAAAAAATACTTATTAATCTCACAAGCAGCGCCTTTCTCTGCAAAATCACACAGATTTTTTGCCGCACCAAAACCGCCCGGAACAATCAGCGCATCCAGCTGTGACGCATCCGCTTCTGACAGCGGACGGATTTGCCCGCGGGAAATCCGCGCCGACTCTTCCAGCATATTGCGTTTCTCTGATTTTTCCTCACCGGAAAGGTGATTGATAACAGTGCGTTGAGGTTCATCAGGTGCAAAAAAATACACCTGTGCACCGGATTGGGTTAAACTGAGCAGCGAAAGAACGGATTCATGGATTTCGCTGCCGTCGAAAACACCGCATCCGCTTAAAACGATACCAACAGATTTCATATCTGACTCCTTTTGTAGTAGGTTAATGCTTAACCCTTTAGAGGTGCAAACACCAATCTTCATCACAGTTTTTAATGAATCTTGTAACAAAAATACTTATCTTTGCTATGTTGAAGCCTGTATGATGTAAGAGCCTATTTCATCACTCGCCTAAATAACGATAAATAGTTGTCGCGGGTGAACCAGTTTCCCTGGTGTTGGCGCAGTATTCGCGCACCCCAACCTCGGTTGGGGTTATTTTTTACCTGCGGTTTGCCAGCCAGTTTCTTAAAATCCCCACCTGACTTTCCCAATCGTGATTCAGTTCATCGACCCATTCCTGCACGTTGTCATCCCATGCCGGTAAATCCGGTGACTGAATCTGCTGCGCAACCTGCCGCAGATGGATAAGCCCGACAGACCCGGCCGCACCTTTGATTTTGTGTCCTTCTTCCGCAATGCCTTTGCGATCTTTTGCCACCATATTGGAATTCAGGATCGCCAGATAGCCCGGCATCATTTTTTCAAACACATCCAGGCTGTCTTCAATCAGTTTCGGTCCCACCAGTTCGATATACTGATTCAGCATCTCCAGATCCAGTGACTGCGTATACACGTCCTCAGACGCCGCTGTGCTGTTTTCCTCCGCAGGCAATGACTCACTGCCATCACCCCAGAATTTCGCTATCATCTGCGTCAGAGCGCCCACAGCGAGCGGTTTGCTCAGCACATCGTTCATACCGGCGTCCAGATACTCTTTTTTATCCTTCAGCACGTTGGCGGTCAGTGCCACCAGCGGCGGCAAATCATCCGGCTGGTAGCGCTGATGCAGCTCACGGGCGATATCCAGCCCGCTCATGTCCGGCAGCTGAATATCCAGCAGCACAAGGTCGTATTCCTCCGGCGAGAACATCGCAAGCGCATCACGGCCGTTCATCGCGACATCCACCGTATTACCCAGTTTTTCCAGAACAGAACGCGCCACCACCACATTCAGCTCAATATCCTCCACCAGCAGGATATTCAGGGCAGGCAGCAGCAGGCCGTCATCTTCTTCCTCTTCCGTTGCATCCTGCGCAGGCGCGCAGACCGACAGCGTAAAGCAGGAGCCTTTACCCGGCTCACTGGTGACAACGATATCGCCGCCCATCGCCTGTGCCAGACGGCGGGAGACCGCCAGACCGATACCGGTACCGGTGGCCGGGCGCCCGCCCGCACTGTCCGTCACCTGGTAATACATGGCAAAGATTTTCTCCAGCTCATCTTTCGGAATTCCGATACCGGAGTCCCGCACCTCAAAGCAGAGCATATCGTTGGCTTCACGCCACACTTTCACCGTAATGCCGCCCTCACGGGTAAATTTCACGCCGTTGCCGATAAGATTCCACAGTATCTGACGCAGGCGGGTGCCGTCAGTCATAATCACTGATGGTACCGGCTGGATCAGATCGAGGGTAAACTGCAGCCCTTTCGGCTGTACCAGCAGGCCGGACAGGTTTTCCAGATCAGAGATAAATTCGGTGAAATTGACCGGCTGGGTATCGAGGCGGACATTGCGCCGCTCCAGCTTATCCATCTCAATCACGTCGTTGAAGATATTGCCGAGCGTTACGGCGCTGACGTGAATGGTTTTCAGGTAATTTTCCTGTTCCGGATTGAGATCGGTATCCAGCAGAATACGACTCAGCCCGACAATCCCGTTCAGCGGCGTGCGCAGTTCATGGCTGATGGTGGAGATAAAGGTGGTTTTCTCACGGCTGGCGTTTTCAATCGCCTCCTGATAGCGCTTACGCTCGGTGATATCCCGGCCGAAGCCCATCAGACCGTGGCGTTTGCCGACACTGTCATAAAACGGCACTTTACGCAGTTCAAAGCAGGCTTTGCGCCCGTCCGGATACACCAGCCACTGCTCATAGGTGAGAGAGACATTATGACGGAATACTTTTTCGTCGGTTTCCATTACCTTATCGGCAATTTCCGGCTCATAAATATCACGCGGGGTCAGGCCGCGCAGCAGTTTTTCACTGCGGCCGGTGAGCAGCTCCATCGCGCGGTTACAACCGGAAAATTCATTTTTTTCATTGCGATAATAGACCAGATCAGGTGATGCGTCGAGGAAGGAGCGCAGCAGGACTGATTGCTGCTCAAATTCAAGCTGGGTTTGTTCGCGGCGGCTGATCTCTTTCTTCAGCTTTTCCAGCAGAATGACCTGCTCATCCTCCACTTTCTCGCGCTCACTGATTTCCTGATTCAGCTGGGTAATATTCTCTTTCAGCTGTTCGTTGAGCTCCAGGTCCCGTTTACGCATCACTTCCAGTTTACTGACCAGTCCGGACAGACGCTGGCGGGATTCTTCCAGCTGCTCAACCACAACAGACATAAAATAGACCGCCCACGGCGTGATCAGCAGACCGAAGAAAACGGAACGAACCAGGTCGATACTCTGCACTTCCCCCTGAAGCAGCATGGTGACAGCAATCTGTACCACCATCGCCAGCACCACCAGTCCCGATGCCAGTAATAACGAAAACCGGACCAGTCCCAGTTTCATCAGTAAATCAACATAATATTGTGCTAAACCGCGTAGCAATTTCATACCTGCTCCACCCGCTGAATAAGGGTTAGTATCATAACGTAAATTTGGCGGATCACCGCGTTTCCGGCGATGATTGTTTCCTGCACTCATCATAGCGGATTAATTAAAAAATCAAATTAACCGGAGCTATATGTATCCTCTGCCGGATAATATGGCCGGATAACACCCCGCTGCTGTTTTTTTATCTGAATAAAATTTAAAACACGACATTTATCTGCAAATTAGCAGAAACAAAGCAGATAAAATCAGGTTATAAATAAAAATGCCCGCACTACGCGGTAATAACCCGCAAAAAACAGTGATGTACATCACACAAAAAATTGGCTATCCCGCTGCGCAAACAGCGGTTTAAAATCCTGAAAATAGTTTTTTTTCATTAAATTATCGCAAAAAACCCGCCTGTATACTGCCAATCCCTGATATTTGACCGCCATAGTATTTCCCGGTAAGTTGAAAAATGACGTTCCGGAGCACCTGTGGTCAGCACCGATATAATAATTATACGTTCGCCGGTCGCGGCACAAACACAACATCACAATACCCTTTGCTGAGATATCTGTCGTCAGCAGGGCTGACTGAGGCCCGGAAACAGCTTTGCCGCAGAAATGCGGCGTAATGTGAGACATGCAAAAGGGGCCACATATGCTTTATAACCCGTCACAGGATAAGGACAACTGCGGTTTCGGCCTGATTGCCCACCTCGAAGGACAGCCCAGCCATAAAGTCGTACGTACCGCTATCAGCGGACTGGCGCGGATGCAGCATCGCGGTGCGATTCTCGCCGACGGCAAAACCGGCGACGGCTGCGGTTTATTATTACAAAAACCCGATCGCTTCTTTCAGATGATAGCTGAAGAGAATGAATGGCGGCTTGCACGCAATTATGCGGTCGGCATGCTGTTTCTCAGTCAGGACCCGGCAATTGCACAAAGCTGCCGCGTTATCATCGAAGAAGAGCTGGCTGACGAAACGCTGTTTATCGCCGGATGGCGCAAAGTGCCGGTCAGACCGGAAATCCTCGGTGAAATCGCCCTCGCCGGAATGCCGCAGATTGAACAGGTTTTTATCAATGCACCAGCCGGATGGCGGGCACGGGATCTGGAACGCCGTCTGTTTATGGCACGCCGCCGCATTGAAAAACGCATCAGCGACCCGGATTTTTATGTCTGCAGCCTGTCCAACCTGGTGACGATTTATAAAGGCCTGTGTATGGCCGCCGATCTGCCGCGTTTTTATCCGGATCTGGCCGATTTAAGAATGGAATCCGCCATCTGTTTGTTCCACCAGCGCTTTTCCACCAATACCGTTCCGCGCTGGCCGCTGGCACAGCCGTTTCGCTATCTCGCCCACAACGGTGAAATCAATACCATCACCGGTAACCGCGAATGGGCACGTGCACGCGCTTATAAATTCCGCACGCCGCTGATCCCGGATCTTATCACCGCAGCTCCGTTTGTTAATGAAACCGGCTCTGATTCCAGTTCGCTGGATAATATGCTGGAACTGTTCCTCAACGGCGGGATGGATCTGGTGCGTGCCATGCGTCTGCTGGTGCCGCCTGCCTGGCAGAATCATCCGGATATGGATGACGATCTGCGCGCCTTTTTTGATTTTAACTCTATGCATATGGAACCGTGGGACGGTCCGGCCGGGATTGTTATCTCTGACGGCCGCTATGCCGCCTGTAACCTTGACCGCAACGGCCTGCGCCCTGCCCGCTATGTGATCACCACAGATAAACTGATCACCTGTGCCTCCGAAATCGGCATCTGGGATTATCAGCCGGATGAGGTCACAGAAAAAGGCCGTGTCGGCCCGGGTGAGCTGCTGGTGATTGATACACAGGAAGGCCGCATTCTTCATACCCGCGAGACAGATAACGATCTCAAAACCCGTCATCCCTATAAAGCCTGGCTGGAAAAAAATGTTGTGCGGCTCACGCCGTATCAGGATCTGATGAATGAAACACCGCCGCAGCGTGCGCTGGATGATGCACAACTGGCGGTGTATCAGAAACAATTTGGTTATACCCTCGAAGAGCTGGAGCAGGTATTGCGGGTGCTGGGAGAAAACGGCCAGGAAGCGGTAGGGTCGATGGGAGATGATACCCCGTTTGCGGTACTCTCCGCCCGCCCGCGTCTGATTTATGATTATTTCCGCCAGCAATTTGCCCAGGTCACTAATCCGCCTGTCGATCCGCTGCGTGAAGCCCATGTCATGTCGCTCGCCACCAGTATCGGCCGGGAGATGAATGTCTTCTGCGAAGCGGAAGGTCAGGCGCACCGGCTGAGTATGGCTTCCCCGGTGCTGATGCACACGGATTTTGAACAACTGCTGAGCCGCGATCCGGATTATTACCGCGCGGAACATCTGTCACTCTGTTTTGATCCGCGGGAAACCACACTGGAGCAGGCGATCCGCACTCTGTGCGATAACGCGGAAGCTGCCGTCCGCGGCGGCGCGGTTCTGGTGGTACTGAGTGACCGGCAGATTTCCCCTGACACCCTGCCGATCCCGGCACCGATGGCGGTGGGTGCGGTACAGCAGCGCCTGGTCAGCCGCAGCCTGCGCTGTGATGCCAATATTATTGCTGAAACCGCCGGTGCCCGTGACCCGCACCATTTTGCCGTGCTGCTCGGATTCGGTGCTACCGCCATCTATCCTTATCTCGCCTGTGAATCCCTGCTGAAACTGTGCAGCGATAACGTCCTCACCCATTCACCGGCACAGGTGTTACTCAACTACCGCAATGGCATCAACAAAGGGCTGTATAAAATCATGTCCAAAATGGGGATTTCTGCTGTCTCCTCATACCGTTGCGCCAAGCTGTTTGAAGCTGTCGGCCTGAGTGATGCAGTGGCGGAACTCTGTTTCCGGGGTGTACCGAACCGGATCGGCGGTGCGGATTTCAGTGATTTCCAGCAGGATCTGCATAACCTGTCACGCCTTGCCTGGCTGCCGCGCAAACCGCTCGATGCGGGCGGTCTGCTGAAATACATTCATAACAGTGAATATCATGCCTATAATCCGGATGTGATCGCCACATTGCAGAAAGCAGTTCACAGCGGCAATTATGCGGATTATCAGCACTATGCTGCGCTGGTAAACGGCCGCCCGGCCGCCATGCTGCGCGATTTGCTGGCACTGCGTACAGATACACAGGCAATCAGTATTGATGAGACAGAATCTGCCGAATCCCTGTTTTCACGCTTTGATACCGCCGCCATGTCGATCGGCGCACTCAGCCCGGAAGCCCATGAAGCACTGGCTATCGCCATGAACCGGCTTGGCGGCAGTTCCAACTCCGGCGAAGGCGGCGAAGATCCGGCACGCTTCGGTACAGAAAAAAACTCCAAAATCAAACAGGTCGCCTCCGGGCGTTTTGGTGTCACGCCGGGTTATCTGCGCAGTGCGCGGGTTATCCAGATCAAAGTGGCACAAGGCGCGAAACCCGGTGAAGGCGGCCAGCTGCCGGGGGATAAAGTCACGCCGTATATCGCCTCACTGCGCTATTCCGTGCCCGGCGTAACCCTGATTTCCCCGCCGCCGCACCATGATATTTACTCTATCGAAGATCTGGCTCAGCTGATTTTCGATCTCAAACAGGTGAATCCGGAAGCACTGATTTCCGTCAAACTGGTTTCTGAACCGGGCGTCGGCACGATTGCCACCGGGGTGGCTAAGGCCTACGCTGATTTCATCACTATTTCGGGGTATGACGGCGGCACCGGCGCCAGTCCGCTTACCTCGGTCAAATATGCAGGTACACCGTGGGAACTGGGACTGGCAGAAGCCCAGCAGGCACTGGTCAGCAATGGTCTGCGCCATAAAATCCGCTTACAGACAGACGGCGGGCTGAAAACCGGGCTGGATATCATCAAAGCCGCCATTCTCGGTGCGGAAAGTTTTGGTTTCGGCACCGGACCGATGGTCGCACTCGGCTGTAAATATCTGCGTATCTGCCACCTGAATAACTGTGCCACCGGCGTGGCAACCCAGGATGAAACGCTGCGCCGCGACCACTATCACGGCCTGCCGGAGCGGGTGATGAATTATTTCCGCTTTATTGCACAGGAAACGCGTGAGCTGATGGCACAGCTCGGGGTGCGGAAACTGACCGATCTTATCGGCCGCACGGATTTACTGGTCAGAATTGAAGGCACCACCGCACGACAGCAGAAACTGGATCTGTCCGATCTTCTGGTATCACCGGTGCCCCATGAAGGTGCGGCGCTGTTCTGCTCTCAAACCAACCCGCCGTTTGATAAGGGGGAACTGAACCGCCGCATTCTGGAGGATACCCGCACCTGCGTGCAGACACAGCAATCCCGCGCATTTTATTATGATATCCGCAATACCGACCGTTCGGTGGGTGCCGCTCTGTCAGGGTTTGTGGCGGAACTGTACGGCAACAGCGGGATCGCCGCCTCTCCGCTGAAACTGCATTTCACCGGCACCGCCGGGCAGAGTTTCGGCGTCTGGAATGCCGCCGGGATTGAACTGACCCTGACGGGAGATGCCAATGACTATGTCGGTAAAGGTATGGCGGGCGGGCAGATTGTTCTGCATCCGCACCCGGGTTCTGCGTTTGCTGCTCACGACACCACGATTGCGGGCAATACCTGTCTGTATGGTGCCACCGGTGGTAAGTTCTATGCCGCAGGCCGCGCCGGAGAGCGCTTTGCTGTCCGTAACTCCGGTGCACTGGCCGTTGCCGAAGGTGTCGGTGATAACGGCTGTGAATATATGACCGGCGGGATTGTCTGTGTGCTCGGCAAAACCGGGATTAACTTCGCGGCCGGGATGACCGGCGGATTTGCTTATCTCTATGATGAGGATGGCACCGCCGCCGGACGTGTCAACCCGGAAATGGCGGAAACCCGCGATATCAGCGGGCTGCCTGTTCTGCAGGAACATCTGCGCGGCATGCTGGAAGATCACCGCCGCCTGACCGGTTCCGCCAGAGCAGACGCACTTCTCAGAGAATGGACAGAACAGGCCGGGCGGTTTATCCTCGTCAAGCCTAAATCTGCGGATATTCATGCACTTGCCGGGATAAACAACCGGTCAGACAGTGAATTACGGGTCCGGGCACAGTAAGGGGAATCAAGATGAGCCGCAATGTTTATCAGTTTATTGAATTACAACGTACAGATCCGCAAAAGCTGCCGCTGGCACTCCGTAAAACCGAATTTATCGAGATTTATGAGCCGTTTTCGCCGCCGCAGGTGAAAGAGCAGGCCACCCGCTGTCTCGGCTGCGGTAATCCGTACTGTGAATGGAAATGCCCGGTACATAACTACATTCCCAACTGGCTGCGGCTGGCGGAGGAAGGCCGGATTATTGAGGCCGCAGAGCTGTCACACCAGACCAACAGCCTGCCGGAAGTCTGCGGCCGGGTGTGCCCGCAGGACCGGTTATGTGAAGGCGCCTGTACGCTGCATGATGAGTTCGGCGCTGTCACTATCGGCAATATTGAGCGTTACATCACGGATAAAGCCTTTGAAATGGGCTGGAGACCGGATCTCTCTGCTGTCCGCCCGACAGGAAAAAAAGTAGCCGTGATCGGTGCCGGTCCTGCCGGTCTGGCCTGCGCGGATGTTCTGATCCGTAGCGGCGTAACCCCGGTGGTGTTTGATAAGCACCCGGAAATCGGCGGGCTTCTCACGTTCGGCATTCCGTCATTCAAACTGGAAAAATCCATTATGCAGCGCCGCCGTGAACTGTTCACCGAAATGGGCGTGGAATTTCAGCTGAATACCGAGGTCGGAAAAAATATCGCCCTCAGTGAATTACAGCAGCAATATGACGCCATATTTATCGGTGCGGGCACTTATCAGCCGATGAGCGGCGGACTGAAAAATGAAGACGCTGCGGGCGTATACAGCGCCCTGCCGTATCTGATCGGTAATACCCGCAAAGTCATGGAACTGCCCGATGATGATTCAGCCCCGTTTATTGACCTGAAGAATAAACGCGTTGTGGTGCTCGGCGGCGGGGATACCGCAATGGACTGTCTGCGGACCGCTGTTCGCCAGGGCGCTTCGGAAGTGACCTGTGTGTACCGCCGTGATGAGGAAAATATGCCGGGCTCGCGCCGTGAGGTGAAAAATGCGAAAGAAGAAGGCGTGAATTTCCGTTTTAACTGTCAGCCATCCGCCATTGAAACCGATACATCCGGCACTGCATGTGGCGTCCGGGTATTCACCACACGGTTAGGTGATGCGGACAGCAGCGGCCGCCGTCAGATTGAAACGGATGATGATTCCGCTTTTGTTATTGATGCTGATGCGGTCATTATCGCTTTCGGTTTCCGGCCGCACGCCATGCCGTGGCTGGATGCCCTCAGTATCACACGTGATCAGCAAGGCCGGATCAGCGCCCCGGCACAGGCAACTTATCCGTTTGAAACGTCTGTCAGCGGTATTTTTGCCGGGGGGGATGTGGTTCGCGGCTCGGATCTGGTGGTCACCGCCATTGCCGAAGGCCGCCGGGCGGCAGAAAGTATTCTGGATTATCTGCATGTGTGAATAAGGTAATCCTCTGAACTCTCTGCTTTAAATGCAAAAAGACCGCTTTCGCGGTCTTTTTGTTTATCGGTCTGTTACTTCACGACACGCAGGTTCGGACGGCCCCGCGGTGGTTTCGGCGGTTCCGGGTCATCCCCGTCAGTGCCTTCTTCCGCCGGTTTTTCCGGTTCATCGTGGATCAGGGTGATGTTATCCGCCGCCGGTGTCAGAACTTCGTCTTCTTCCGTGGCTTCATACGCGGCCTCCGGCTCAAACATCATGCCCGCCCCGTTTTCACGGGCATAGACAGCAATGATCGCGGCCATCGGTACATCCACCTGACGCGGAACACCACCGAAACGGGCATTAAAGCCGACCCACTCGTTGGTCATTTCCAGATTACCCACAGCACGTGGCGCAATATTCAGGACAATCTGACCATCCTGAGCATACTCCATCGGTACATTCACACCGGGGATATTCACATCCACCACCAGATGAGGTGTCAGTTCATTATCCAGTAACCACTCATAGTGTGCCCGTAACAGATAAGGCCGGCGTGGTGTTAATTCCTGAATATCCATCCGTGATTAACCCCGTGACTGTAAACGCATCTCACGCTCAGCTTCTGTCAGGGAAGCCAGGAAAGAGTCACGTTCAAACACACGCTGCATATAGAACTGCAGGTGTTTGGTATCAGAAGACGGACGTGCGGACAGGTCGATACCCAGTACCGGCAGACGCCATAACAGCGGAGACAGATAGCAGTCCACCAGGCTGAATTCTTCGTTCATGAAATACGCATATTCTTTGAATACCGGCGATACAGCAACCAGCTCTTCAGTTAACTGTTTGCGGGCCTGATTCGCTTCCTGGGCTGAACCCTTTTCAATTTTATTCATCAGCGAGTACCAGTCCTGCTCGATGCGGTGCATCATCACACGGCTCTGCGCACGCATCACCGGATAAACAGGCATCAGTGGCGGATGCGGGAAACGCTCATCAAGGTATTCCATGATAATACGTGAATCATATAAGGTCAGCTCGCGATCCACGAGTGTCGGTACCGTCTGGTATGGGTTCAGATCGATCAGGTCTTGTGGCAGGTTGCCTGCTTCGACATGCTCAATTTCAAAACTTACCCCTTTTTCCGCCAGTACAATCCGTACCTGATGGCTGAAAATATCGGTCGGGCCGGAGAACAGAGTCATTACCGAACGTTTGTTGGCAGCGACAGCCATGAAAACCTCCAAGTTTATCAAAATAAAGGAATGAACAGCGCAATACGCCATTCCTACCTGTAATCTCTCACTGAATCCGGGAAAGAAAACCACAGCGAACCAATCCGGGCGCGCGGCAGTGTGTTCAGGGGCGAGAAAATGTTTGTGCCAGTTTACCAGATTTTGCTCAACTTAGGGTGAGTCCGGACAAAAAATCATTCAAAAACACCAAAAATGAAGTTTAATCGGGAGAGATTCGTAAAATAAATATGAAATTACAGGTTATGACGGGATAATTGACGGCAGTTATACGGTTATAAAAAAACCCGCCGGTGGCGGGTTTTTTGTATTCCAACGAAACCAGTGATTAACGTTTGGAGAACTGTGGACGGCGACGTGCTTTGCGCAGACCCACTTTTTTACGTTCAACTTCACGTGCATCACGCGTTACGAAGCCGGCTTTACGCAGCTCAGAACGCAGAGATTCGTCGTACGCCATCAGAGCACGGGTGATACCGTGACGGATTGCGCCTGCCTGACCAGAAATACCACCACCTTTAACAGTGATGTACAGATCCAGTTTTTCTAACATTTCAACCAGTTCCAGCGGCTGGCGAACTACCATGCGTGCTGTTTCGCGACCGAAATAGTTTTCGAGGCTGCGTTGGTTGATGACGATGTTACCACTACCCGGCTTAATAAAGACACGAGCGGATGAACTTTTGCGGCGACCAGTGCCGTAGTATTGATTTTCAGCCATTGCCTATAATCCCGATTAAATGTCCAGAACTTGCGGTTGCTGTGCCGCGTGATTGTGCTCGTTACCTGCGTAAACTTTCAGTTTACGGTACATTGCACGACCCAGAGGGCCTTTCGGCAACATGCCTTTCACAGCGATTTCAATAACGCGCTCAGGATGGCGTGCGATCATCTCTTCGAAGGTCGCTTGCTTAATACCACCAACGTAGCCAGTGTGGCGATAGTACACTTTGTCTGTACGCTTGTTGCCGGTTACAGCAACTTTTTCTGCGTTCAGAACAATGATGTAGTCACCAGTGTCAACGTGAGGAGTATATTCCGCTTTGTGCTTACCGCGCAGACGGCGGGCTAATTCAGTTGCAAGACGGCCTAAAGTTTTGCCGGTTGCATCAACAACGAACCAGTCGCGTTGTACGCTTTCTGGTTTAGCTGTAAAAGTTTTCATTAAAGCTTACCCAATAAATAAGTTACATGTTGGTGAACCAATGTTCAGAAACTGAGGCTCACACGACGCTTGTCCAGTAAACCTACCCCTTCGAGCAGAATCATCTGGCGCTAGTTGCAGTCTTCTTTGGGAAATAAAGAAAACCGCTGTAACGTGGGGTCGCAAGATTATAGAGAAGTCCCTGCAAAAAATCGACCCCAAATTAAAAATAATTCCCCGAAACCCTTTTCAGGGGCGCGCATTATACCAGATGCGGCAGTTTCAGGTACTCCTCACTTTGCATTTCCTGCAACCGGGAGAGGCATCTGGCGAACTCAAAGGACAATAATTGCCCCTGATAGAGAGAATCCATCGCGTTCTGCGCCTGAATAACCAGTTTTACTTTCCGCTCATAAAACTCATCAACCAGCGCCAGAAAACGCCGTGCAGCATTCTCATTTTCCGTGGTCAGCACCGGAACATCATATAAAAGTACGGTGTGATAGATTTTTGACAGCGCAATATAGTCAAGCTGGCTGCGCGCATCCTCACACAGTGTCCGGAATGTCACCGCCAGCACACCGTCCGTTTCCCGGACGACCGCCAGCGGACGATGATTGATGGTCAGTGCCGCCTGTCCGGCTTTCTGCCCGCCGGTCAGCCGGGAGAACATGCTGTCCATTGCCGCTGACGTTTCCGCATCCGCAGGCGTCAGCCACAGATGCGCCTGTGTCAGGGTACGCAGGCGGTAATCGATCCCCGCATCCACATTCAGCACATCACAATATTTTTTAATCTGCTCAATCGCCGGCAGGAACCGGGCACGCTGCAACCCGTTACGGTACAGATCATCCGGCGGAATGTTGGAGGTCGCCACCAGCGCGATACCCCGGCGGAACAGCGCTTCCAGCAGTGTGCCGAGGATCATGGCATCGGTGATATCGGAGACAAAAAACTCATCAAAACAAAGAACATCAGTTTCCTGAGAAAAGCCGTCAGCGATACTCTCCAGCGGATTTTCATGTCCCTGAAGCGCCGTCAGCTCCTCATGCACCCGCAGCATAAAGCGGTGGAAATGCAGCCGCAGTTTACGTGGTCCGGGAAGGCTGTCATAAAACAGATCCATCAGCCAGGTTTTGCCGCGCCCGACCCCGCCCCACATATAAATACCCTGCACCGGCGGACAACTCACCGGTTCCGGCGCTTTTTTCAGCCAGCGGCTCAGGGTGCCGCGCAGCCCTTTTTCCGGCTCAGGAAGACAGGGAACGCGCATCAGGAGCGCCTGATGCATCTCAGTCAGCCGGTCAACAGTACGCCGCTGCACCTCGTCCGGCGCAAATCCGCTGCCGTTCAGTGCCTGCTGATACAACTCACGCGGTGTTGTGCTCATAAACAGTAATCCCTTAATATTAACAGAGGTTTTTATTGAGATTTTTATGATATAGCGGCAGGTATTATACCCGGAAATCCGGGATAATGCCGGAAAGCCTTACCTTCACTATTCCCCCCGGACAGCAAATCCGGTTATAGTGACAACAGATTCTAACGCGCATGATGCACATAAAGGAGTAGCCATGATTTGGGTATATGCACTCATCGGATTAGCAGTTGGTTTAATCATTGGTGCGCTGGCCGTTCGTCTGGGCAGTTCTAAGTTCAGAGAGCAGGAAGCAATGAAACGTGACCTGGAAAAGAACAAGGCCGAACTGGAAGAGTACCGCAAAGAGCTGGTCAGTCACTTTGCCCGCAGTGCAGAACTGCTGGATAATATGGCAAAAGATTACCGCCAGTTATATCAGCACATGGCGAAAAGTTCCTCAGAGCTGATGCCGGAACTGTCCGCACAGGATAATCCGTTCAGCTACCGCCTGACGGAAGCAGAGGCCGATAATGATCAGGCACCGGTAAAAATGCCGCCGCGTGATTATTCAGACGGTTCATCCGGCCTGTTCCGTCCCGTCGAAACAAAAGAAAACTAATCTGTACAAAACCGCGGAAGACCGCGGTTTTTTTTCGCCTGAATTCAGCCGCTTAATACGGTCTTCCGAATCATTCCCCGCACTAATCTTCAATTCACGTAAAGCCTTGTAAAGGTTGTTTTATTTCCGTTGAATGCGGAACTTTTGCACCGATATAACGTCATATGAGTATCTGCGTATGCTGCGGCTGACCTGCCGCGGTTCTGCTTATTAATTGATGAGACACAAAACGAATGATGAATAAAAAGAAAAAAAACCTGCTCAGTGCTGTTGCCATCAGCCTCGGCTTATCCCTCGCGGCGCTGCCTGCGGTATCAAATGCGGCTTTACCGGCCAAAATGGCCACCGGTGAATCTCTGCCGAGCCTGGCACCGATGCTGGAAAAAGTGCTGCCGGCCGTGGTCAGCGTGGAAGTCTCCGGTACTGCGGTTGCCCGTCAGCAGGTGCCGGAAGAGTTTAAATTCTTCTTTGGTCCGAATATGCCGTCACAGCAGGAAAGCGTCCGTCCGTTCCAGGGACAGGGCTCCGGTGTGATTATTGATGCACAGAAAGGTTATATTCTGACCAATAACCACGTTATTCAGAATGCGGACAAAATTCAGATCCAGCTCAATGACGGACGCAAATATGACGCGACCTTAATCGGCCGTGATCCGCAAACTGACATTGCGCTGTTACAGGTAAAAAATGCCCCGAATCTGACAGCTATCACACTGGCGGATTCCGATAAACTGCGTGTCGGTGATTTCACTGTGGCTGTCGGTAACCCGTTTGGTCTGGGTCAGACCGCGACATCCGGGATTATATCAGCATTAGGCCGCAGCGGCCTGAATGTGGAAGGGCTGGAAAACTTTATCCAGACCGATGCTTCCATCAACCGGGGGAACTCCGGTGGTGCGCTGGTCAACCTCAACGGTGAACTGATTGGTATCAACACCGCGATTCTGGCACCGGGCGGCGGTAATATCGGGATCGGCTTTGCTATCCCGAGTAATATGGCCAAAGACCTGACCTCACAACTGATTGCCACCGGCGAAGTCAAACGCGGCTCTCTCGGTATCCGTGGTACAGAAATGAACGCAGATATCGCCAAAGCGATGAGTGTGGAAGCCCAGCGCGGGGCATTTGTCAGTGAAGTGATCCCGAAATCCGCCGCCGCCAAAGCGGGGATTAAATCCGGTGACGTTCTGGTATCCGTTGACGGTAAACGCGTCAGCAGCTTTGCTGAACTGAGAGCCAAAATCGGTACCACCGCACCGGGTAAAGAAGTGAAAATCGGTCTGCTGCGCAAGGGTAAACCGCTGGAAGTCAGCGTGATCCTGGATGACAGCGAAGGCCAGACCACCAAAGCCGAAAACCTGACTACCCTGCTGCAGGGCGCAACCCTGAGCAACGGCAGCAATAAAGAGGGTAATAAAGGCGTGAATATTGATGCGGTACAGAAAGATTCTCCGGCAGCCATGTCAGGACTTCAGCCGGGCGACCTGATTATCGGTGTCAATAACCAGCGCGTAATGACCATTGTTGAACTGCGCAAAATTATCGACAGCAAGCCAAGCGTACTGGCGCTGAATATTTTACGCGGCGATGACAATATCTATCTGCTTCTGAATAATGCCGGCCGCTGATACATTCCCGCCGTAAATACAAACACCGCGCCGCGTAAAACGGCGCGGTGTTTTATTTCAGGCAGCACCTGCCTCATAAAAATCCACCGCAGAATTCAGTACCGGTTTCACCACACCGGCACGGATCAGATAATCACCAAAATCCTCCCCCGCTGTCCGCTCCTGTGACCAGCGGCCGATAAGCTCATCAAGTACCGATAAAATCACCGCTGAACTGATATTTTCGCGATACATCCGCGGAATACGGGTCCCGGTACGGTTGCCGCCGAGATGCAGGTTATAGCGATCGGGCGCTTTGCCCACTAATCCCACTTCCGACAACATTGCACGTCCGCAGCCATTCGGGCAGCCGGTGACCCGCAGGACAATCTGCTCATTCCCCACACCGTGGGATGTCATAATTTTTTCAACCTCAGTGACAAATTCCGGCAGAAAGCGCTCTGCTTCCGCCATCGCCAGCGGACAGGTCGGGAACGACACACAGGCCATAGAATTTTCCCGCAGCGGCGTGACATTATCGCTGATAAGACCGTGTGCCCGCGCAATGGATTCAATACGGGATTTTTCCGCCTCCGGAATACCGGCGATAATCAGGTTCTGATTGGCGGTTAACCGGAAGTCCCCGCGGTGGATTTTGGCGATTTCGGCCACACCGGTTTTTAACGGCTTACCCGGTAAATCGATCAGACGCCCGTTTTCAACAAACAGCGTCAGATGCCAGTGATCATCAATCCCTTTTAACCAGCCGATCTGGTCACCGCGCAGGGTAAATTCATAAGGCCGGACCGGAGAAAAAGTGACTCCGGCACGCCGCTCGGTTTCCTGTCTGAACCGGTCAACGCCCACCCGTTCCAGCGTATATTTGGTTTTGGCATTTTTGCGCTCGGTCCGGTTGCCCCAGTCGCGCTGGGTGGTGACTATCGCTTCTGCCACCGCCAGCGTATCTTTCAGCGCAATAAAACCGAATTCACTGGCGAGGCGGGGAAACGTCGCCGTATCACCGTGAGTCATCGCCAGACCGCCGCCCACCAGCACATTAAAACCAATCAGTTTGCCGTTTTCCTCAATCGCCACAAAATTCATATCATTGGCATGCAAATCGACATCATTCAGCGGCGGGATCACCACGGAGGTTTTGAACTTACGCGGCAGATAGGTTTCGCCTAAGATCGGTTCTTCATCGGTTGCCGCCACTTTTTCTTTATCCAGCCAGATTTCGGCATACGCACGGGTACGGGGCAGCAGGTGCTCGGAAATTTTTTTCGCCCACTCATACGCTTCCCGGTGAAGACCGGACTGAACCGGATTCGAGGTGCACAGCACATTACGGTTCACATCATTGGCGGTCGCCAGTGAATCCAGCCCCGCTTCATGCAGCATCTGATGTGCCGGTTTAATATCCCCTTTCAGAATGCCGTGAAACTGAAACGTCTGCCGGTTGGTGATACGGATACTGCCGTACAGCGTCTGCTCTGCGGCGAATTTGTCTATTTTCAGCCACTGCTCCGGTGTGATCACACCACCCGGCAGACGGCAGCGCAGCATCATGGCATGACGCGGTTCCAGTTTCTGCTCTGAGCGTTCTGACCGGATATCGCGGTCATCCTGCTGGTACATGCCGTGAAAGCGGATCAGCAGGAAGTTATCCCCCTCAAATCCGCCGGTCAGGCCGTTGCTCAGATCCTCTTTGATGGTTCCGCGCAGATAGTTGCTGTCACGCTTCATTCTTTCGCTGTCGCTCAGCTTACCTTCCACAATTAAAGGCCCGTTGTATTGATTGCTCATTAATAGACATCCCTCTGATAACGGCGCGCCGTGCGCAGCTCACTTAAAAACTCATCCGCCGACTCATGATCCCGGTTACCGTACCGGCCGATGATCTCCAGTAACGCATCTTCGGTATCACGGGCCATCAGACCCGCATTCCCGCAAACATAAATATGTGCCCCGTCCTCAATCCAGCGCCACACTTCCGCGCCCTGCTCCCGCAGTTTGTCCTGCACATAGGCTTTCACCGGTTTATCCCGCGACCAGGCCAGCGAGATATTGGTCAGCACACCTTCGCGGACATAACGCTGCCATTCGGTCTGATACAGAAAATCTTCGGTAAAATGCTGATTGCCGTAAAAAAGCCAGTTTTTACCGGATGCACCGTCATTTTCCCGCTGCTGCATAAAGGCGCGGAACGGCGCGATACCGGTTCCCGCACCAATCATAATCACAGGCACATCCGGGTCGGCGGGCAACCGGAAGTTATCATTGTGCTCAATGAAAACCCTCACATCCCCGCCATCCTGTATATGATCGGCGAGAAACCCGGAAGCCCCGCCGGTCCGGGTCCGGCCATCCGTGTCATAACGCACCACGCCGACCGTCAGATGGATTTCATCCTCCGCTTCCGCTTGTGATGATGAGACGGAATACAGCCTCGGGGTCAGCGGGCGGAGAATATCAGCGAAAGCCTGTGCATCCGGCCGGGAAGGTGCCTGACGCAGCATTTCCGCGACAGGTGTGGTTTGTGCGTAATGCAGCGCTGCCTGTTTATCGCTGATCAGCGCGGATAAGGCTTCATGCTGTGATAACTGCGCGTATTTGCTGACCGTCACCCCGTTATTTTGTGTGAGCTCCAGATGCCGGATCAGCGCCTCACGCAATGTGTATGTTTTGCCGGATACAGTGATTTCCGTTGCCGCATCCGCATGCAGCAGGCTGATAATCTCATCAGCCAGCGCAGGATCATTTTCAAACCAGACGCCGAGAGAATCCCCCGGCTGATAACGCAGACCGGAATCCTCCATGGAAATTTCAATATGCCGTACATCTTTCAGGGAGTTACGGCCGGTAATTTTCTGATTAACAGAAAGAGAGGCCGTCAGCGGTGACGTTTTGCTGTAGCGGTTTTCTGCCGCCGTGACCGTCTGAACCACGGTTTGCTGCGGCGCTACCGCGGCAATGCCTCTGCTTTTCAGTACCTGCGTCAGTGATTCTGTCCACGCCGCTGCCGCAGACTGATAATCCACATCCGCATCAACCCTCGGCAGAAGTGCTGCCGCACCCGCCTTTGTCAGCTGAGCATCAAAATCAATTCCCGCCTGACAGAATTTTTCATACGACGAATCCCCCAGAGAAAAAACCGCATAGGCCGTTCCGCTGAGATCCGGCCTTTTTGCCGAATGCAGATATTTATAAAATGCCACCGCTTCTTCCGGCGGCTCACCATCACCCTGGGTGGATGTCACAATAATGACAATCTTCTCCCGGGAAAGGTGTTTATATTTATATTCTCCGGCATTAACTAAATTCACAGAGAATTTTTCACTGAGAAACCGTGTTTTTAATTCTTCACATAAACGTCGTGCATTACCGGTTTGCGAGGCAGAAATAATCGTAATAATATCGCGTTCGGTTGTGTTTACCGCAGGGGAAATAACAGTCTGCACAGCGGTATTTCCCCGTCCCCATAAATAACCGGATAACCAGGCCAGTTGCTGAGAGGTAAAACCTGCTGTTACTGACTGCAAAGCCGCAAGCTGTTCCGCTGAAACCGGAAATACCGGCTCCGGCGACTCCTGTGTTGCCATAGTTCTGTTACTCCCGCATTGCTCATTGTGATTATTATTCCGTTATTTGCCAGGTTATCGTATTACGGTGTATTGAGAATAAGAAAATAAAGCCATAACTCATAACAAAATAATCTGACACATCATGATGATTATTCACAAACCGTATATTTCCGGAGCGGAACTTAACACAAACAATGAATTACACGTAAAGAACGATCGGATTACGCCCTTCCATTCCATTAAAAACACGTCATTATTACCGATATTATTCATGTATAACAAAAAAGCATTTAAATATAAAAAGTAATTCTTTCCCGGAATATATTCCCTGCCACTAAATAGATAACTATTCGTGACTTTACAACGGAAGAGAACAATGTCGTTATATCAGCCTCAGAAAAAAAATAAATTAAAAGTGATTGTGTTGCTGCTGGCAGTACTGGCCATTATCAGCGGATTTATTTACAGCCAGAAAACACCATCACCACAGACAACAACAGAAAAACCGGTGGTTATCGCCTATCAGGCAATTATCGATCCCGGCAAAATTGCACAGGCAAATCATGCCTATGAGACTGCCACCGGTAAGCCGATCATCTGGAAGAAATTTGACAGCGGTGCGGATGTCCTGACCGCGCTCGCCGCCGGTGAAGCCGATATCGCTAATATGGGTTCCGCACCTTTTACGGTTGCAGCCAGCCGCGGACTGCCGGTGGAGGTTTTCTATATTTCCGGCATTCCGGATACAGCCGAAGCCCTGATTGTCCGCAATGACCGTAATCCGTCCGGCGGTCTGGCCGGTAAGAAAATTGCGGTGCCCTTTACATCAACCGCCCACTACAGCCTGCTTGCGACACTGGAACATCTGAAGATTGATGAAAAATCCGTACAGCTGGTTAATCTGCGGCCTGCGGAAATTGTCGCGGCATGGGAAAGAGGCGATATTGACGCCGCCTATGTCTGGGAGCCTGCGCTGAGTCAGCTGAAAGCAAACGGGCAAATCCGGGTTTCCGGCCGTGATGTGCGGTCATGGGGAAAACCGACTTATGATCTGTGGGTTGCGGACAGCACCTTTGCCGCGCAGCATCCTGATGTGCTCGCACAATTTGCCGCAGTGACTGACCGTGACGTTCTGTGGTATCAGCAGAATAAAAATAATATCGCGGATTTTCCTGACATCACAGGCAAAATCGCGCACCTGACCGGTGCCCGTCCGGAAGATGTGGCCGGTGTAATGGCCGGTAATGATTATCCCGCATCGGCGGAGCAGGTTCAGATTCTGACAACAACCCTGGCGGATGATCTCCGTAATACCGCTCTGTTCTTACAGCAGCAGGGCAGTATTGATACTGTTAAAGATTCGTATGCCGGAAATATTAATACGAAAGCCGTCACCGCGGCAGCGGGGAAATAATAATGGCAGATATCGCGCTGGAAAATATCGGCCTGCATTATCACGGCCAGCCGCAAATAACGTTATCCGGTATTAATTTAACGATCCCTGATAATGGCATTACCATTATTCTCGGTGCATCCGGCTGCGGAAAAACATCACTGCTGAATATTGTCGCCGGGTTTTTAACGCCCTCCGGCGGGCAGATAACCCGGGGCGGAAATCCTGTTCTGCACCCTGATTCAGACAGAGCCGTGGTATTTCAGAATGACGCGCTGATGCCCTGGCTGAATGTCTATGAAAATGTCGCGCTGGGACTGAAAATAAAAAAACTCGGCAAACAGGAAGAAACCCGGATTGTCGAAGAAAACCTGCAAAAAGTCGGATTACTTCACGCTATTACCGATGATATCTGGTCACTGTCCGGCGGCATGCGTCAGCGGGTCGGTATTGCCCGCGCACTGGCCGTAAAATCTGATTTTATCCTGATGGACGAACCTTTCGGCGCACTCGATGCCGCCAACCGGGAACAGATGCAAACCTTAATTCTGACCTTATGGCAAAAGCAGCAGAGTGCTTTTTTTATTATCACGCATGACATTGAAGAAGCGCTGTTAATGGCGACGAAGCTGATATTAATGGCGCCGTCTCCCGGACGGATAATATCGGAAGAAGAACCTCCGTTTTATAAACAGTGGTCAGAGGGCCGGCCGATCCGGCAGATTAAATCAGACCCGGCATTTATTCATCACCGCGATTTACTGTCAGACAAAATAATGGCGTACCAGCACGGTTAATTATCAGATACGGAGTCACCTCAAATGATCACTATAAATAAGCAGACCCGCTACAGCCGTTTATTTCTCAGTATTGTCAGTTTATCCGTACTGATAGCCGGCTGGTGGCTGATCACCGCATTACAGTGGGTGAATCCGCTCTATTTACCCGCCCCGGCTCAGATAGGACAGCAGTTTCTGGCGCTGTCTGAATCCGGCTATATGAATGCCACCCTGTGGCAGCACCTGGCAGCCAGTCTTGACCGTATGCTCAAAGCACTGTTTCTGGCTGTTATCACCGGGATACCGCTGGGTGTGCTGATGGGACTGAGCGCCCGGATACGCGGAATACTGGACCCGGTGGTTGAATTATACCGGCCGGTTCCCCCGCTCGCCTATCTGCCGCTGATTGTTATCTGGTTCGGGATCGGGGAAACCACCAAGATCCTCCTGATCTGGCTGGCAATTCTTGCCCCGGTTCTGATTTCGGCGATGCAGGGCATTATGGCCGCGCCGGGAAACCGGGTCCGCGCAGTGCAGTCTCTGGGCGCGAACCGGTTTCAGGTACTGAGATATGTGATTCTGCCGTCAGCGCTGCCGCAGATGCTGACCGGCATCCGGATTGGTCTCGGCGTGGGCTGGTCAACCCTGGTGGCGGCTGAACTGGTGGCGGCACAACAGGGGCTGGGGTTTATGGTGCAGTCCGCGGCACAGTTTCTCAACACCGGTATCGTCATCACCGGTATCGCGGTGATTGCCGTGGTGGCACTCACTATTGAACTGGCATTACGCCATTTACAGCAGGTATTAGTGCCGTGGTACGGCAAAGAATCTTAACCGACAGAGAGGTCATGCATATGGAAATCCAACAGTTAACACCCGCTATCGGCGCACAGGTCGGAGGGATTAACCTGAATAAAACACCGGATGCCGCCACACTGGCGGCATTACAGGATGCGTTACTGGAACATCAGGTGCTGTTTTTCCGTCAGCAGTATATTGAGCCGGAAGCCCAGCGGGACTTTGCCGCCGCGCTGGGTGAGCTGCATATCCATCCGGTTTTTCCTTCCCATAAAGACGTGCGGGAACTGATTGTGCTCGACAGCCATCTTCTGGATCTGAAAGATAACGAATTGTGGCACACCGACGTGACATTTCTCGAAAAACCGGCCATGGGATGCGTGTTATCCGCCGTGCAGGTTCCCCCTTTCGGCGGTGATACCCTGTGGGCCAGCCTGAACCGTGCTTATGATGACTTATCACCGCCTTTACAGGATTTTTTATCCGGACTGACGGCAGAGCATGATATCAGCCGATCGTTTCCGGACAGCCGCTTTGCGCAGACCGGTGAAGCAAAAGACGCACTGGAAAAAGCCCGCCGTGATTTCCCGCCGATACGTCACCCGTTAGTCAGAACCCATCCGGTCACTGGAAAGAAAGGGCTGTTTGTGACCGAGGGTTTCACCAGCCGTATCAGTGAATTAAGTACGGAAGAGAGTGATGCACTGCTGTCATTTTTATTTAAGCACAGCACGCAGCCGAAATATTTTGTCCGCTGGCACTGGCAAAACGGCGATGTGGCGGTCTGGGATAACCGCTGCACCCAGCATCTCGCCAGCTTTGATTATGGTAATTTTCACCGCATTATGCACAGAGCAACCGTGATCGGTGATAAGCCGGTTTAAACGCCTGTATAACATGACGCTGCCGGCGGCCCGGCGCGTCATGGCCGGAAGTCATAAATAAACGACTGATACCACACCTGTTTATTTGTACCCCGTCATAAAATACCGCAATTACACACATATAATTCACCCGGATTATGCTATTCTGCCGGAAGTATCTGCTTCCCGTACTCACAACACCGGTTAAGGACTATGTGGTTTAAATTATTGCGCTCCGTCTTTATGGGACTTATCGTCGCTGCCCTTCTTCTGGTCAGTGTCCCGTCTATTCGTCCGCAATTTGTGACCCAATGGTTTACACACCTGTTCAATAATGATGAACCGGTCAGTTATAACAAGGCCGTACGCCGCGCCGCGCCTGCCGTGGTGAACGTTTACAGCAGCAATATGGGCAGTCTCTCCCAGCAGGGTCCCGAAATGACCTCGCTCGGTTCCGGCGTGATCATGAATGATCAGGGTTATATCCTGACGAATCAGCATGTGATTAAAAACGCCGATCAGATCCTGATCGCACTGCAATACGGCAATTACGGCCGCCTGTATGAGGGAATGCTGATTGGTGCGGATGATCTGACCGATCTGGCAGTACTGAAAATCAATACCACCGACAAACTGCCGGTGATCCCGATCAATCCGAAGCGGCAGTCACATGTGGGTGATGTGGTGCTGGCAATCGGTAACCCGTTTAATGTCGGGCAGACCGTCAATCAGGGTATTATCAGCGCAATGGGCCGTGTCGGGCTGAGTCCGACCCGCCGTCAGAACTTCCTCCAGACAGACGCCTCAATTATGGCCGGTAACTCCGGTGGTGCCCTCGTCAATACCGAGGGCGAACTGGTCGGTATCAATACCATGTCTTACGACAGCAATGATCCGTCACGGATGAGTGACAGTATCGGGCTGGCGATCCCCGCAGAGCTTGCCGTGCGGATTATGAATAAGCTGATAAAAGACGGCCGTGTGATCCGGGGTTATATCGGCATCACCTCCAAAGAATTACCACCGATCCGGACCAACAACAGCGATATTAATCAGATAACCGGCCTGCGGGTCTTTCAGGTTGAACGCGGCAGTCCGGCGGATAAAGGCGGGATTCAGGTCGGTGATATCATTACCAGCGTCAATAATAAGCCAAGCACATCACCACTGGAAATGATGGATCAGGTCGCGGAGCTGAGTCCCGGCAGTGTTGTACCGGTCACCCTGCTGCGTAATGGCCAGATGCTTTCTGCCGATGTGACCATCGAGGAATTCACGCCATCCCCCGGCGGGCAGGAATAAGGTGTAAAAGTAAGGTGTAAAAGTAAGGTGTAAAAAAAGAGCGGATATCCGCTCTTTCTGTTTACAGCATACTGTTTATCGCTTATCGCCGTGAATTACTCTGCTGAGTGAATGCGCTCAATATCCGCACCCAGTGCACGCAGTTTCTCTTCGATATGCTCATAACCGCGATCGATATGATAAATACGGTCAACAATCGTTGTCCCTTCCGCGATACAGCCCGCCAGTACCAGGCTTGCGGATGCACGCAGATCGGTCGCCATCACCTGAGCACCGGACAGTTTTTCCACGCCGTGACACAGCACAGAATTGCTCTCGATTTCCGCATGTGCGCCCATACGGATCAGTTCCGGAATGTGCATAAAGCGGTTTTCAAAGATAGTTTCGGTGATCATACCGGAGCCTTCCGCCACCAGATTCAGCAGACTGAACTGCGCCTGCATATCTGTCGGGAAACCCGGATGTGGTGCGGTACGGAATGTGACGGCTTTCGCACGCTGCCCTTTCATATCCAGGCTTATCCAGTCATCTCCGGTTTCAATTTCTGCTCCGGCTTCGCGCAGCTTGGCCAGCACGGCATCCAGCGTATCCGGCTTGGCATTGCGGCACAGAATTTTACCGCGTGAAACCGCCGCGGCGATCAGGAATGTCCCGGTTTCAATACGATCCGGTACAACGGTGTGAGAACCGCCGCCGAGGCGTTCAACACCTTCAATCACCACATGGTCAGTCCCTGCGCCGGTAATTTTGGCACCCAGCGCATTCAGGAATACGGCGGTATCTTCAATTTCCGGTTCACGGGCGGCGTTTTCGATAACCGTTTTGCCTTTTGCCAGTGCTGCCGCACACATAATTGTGATCGTGGCGCCCACACTGACTTTGTCCATCACGATAGTATTGCCGGTCAGACGACCGTCGACTTCCGCTTTGACATACCCCTCATCCAGGGTGATTTTTGCCCCTAACTGCTCTAATCCGGTGATATGCAAATCAACCGGACGGGCACCGATAGCACAGCCGCCCGGCAGGGAAACCTGACCGTGACCAAAACGGGCCACCAGCGGCCCCAGCGCCCAGATAGAGGCGCGCATGGTTTTGACCAGATCATAAGGTGCGCAATATTCGTTAATTTCCGAGGAATCCACACGCAGAGTGGTTCCTTTACGCTCAATTTTGGCACCCAGCCGCGTTAACAGCTTCACAGAGGTGTCGATATCCCGCAGTTCCGGCACATTGTGTAATTCAACCGGCTCTTCCGCCAGAATTGCCGCGAACAGGATAGGCAATGCCGCATTTTTTGCCCCTGAGATAGTCACTTCGCCCTGAAGAACGGAAGGACCTTTTACCCGAAATTTATCCATCTGTAGACACTCTCATTATCATTAATTGCTGCCGCGTGACTTGTCACCGCATTGTTATCCGCCGCTGTTACAGTCCGCTCAGTTTGCGATCCCGTTCCCACTGAGCCGGGGTATAGGCTTTGATTGACAACGCGTGGATACGGTTATCCGCAATATATTCCATCAGTGGCGCATACACGGCCTGCTGCTGTTTAACACGGCTCATACCGTCAAAAAGGTCGCCGACAGCGATTACCTGAAAGTGGCTGCCGTCACCGGTCACAATTGCGTCAGTAAGTGCTAACTTATCCATCAGCACCTGTTTGATTTCATTCGTATCCATAATTTCTCAAATTGGTTATCAGATTGTGTGTTATAGGCACTATCGTAATCGAATATGCCCCGCTCTTAAACCATTAAAAATGCCTCCGGCTGTGCGGTCACCTGAGTGACACAACCGGAGGCAGTTACCTTACGGAAAATAACGGCAAATAAGTATCTGTCCTGCCGTTATTTACATTATTTTTAATTCACGCGTTCTGACTGAATTCAAACTCAACACCGTAGAGTGACATCAGCATCTGCAAGTTAGCGCTCACTCCGGATAACACAAACGGTGCATCCGGACGCTCACCCCGCAGACGAACCAGCATGGCCAGCCCGGCGGAATCCACATGACTGAGCCCGGCGACGTCCACCGTCTGTACGGCGTTCATCTGCTGCTGACGTGCATTCCAGAACGACAGCAGTGTATCGCGATCCAGTTCCCCTTTCAGGGTGAGGGTTTCACCCTGTTTTTCCCACGTCAGCGCAGCCGTCATTATTTCTGATCCAGGGTGATCGGGGTTTTCGCGCTGCGTTCCAGCTCAGCAGTCAGACCATCAACACCTTTCTGACGCAGAATGGATGCCCACTCATTTTGTTTGGTGGTGATCATACTCACGCCTTCGGCAATCATGTCATATGCCTGCCAGTTACCGGTTTTGGTATTTTTACGCCACTGAAAATCCAGACGGATTGGCGGACGCCCTGCCGGTTCGGTCAGTGTCACACGGATAGCCACGATGTTTTTATCACCCAGCGGCTGAGCCGGATCAATCTGGTAAGTCTGGTTGGTGTACATGGCCAGAGCCTGGCCGTAAGCCTGCGCCAGATAAGCTTCAAAGGCTTTGAAATACGCATCACGCTGCGCCGGGGTGGCATCTTTGTAGTAAGAGCCTAATACCAGTGCACCGGCGTATTTTATCTGCACATACGGCAGTAATTCTTCTTTAACCACGGTACGCAGATAGTCCGGATTCTGCCGGATCTGTGCCTGTTCTGATTTCAGACGGCTGAAGGTTTTTGCCGCCGCATCATTCATCAGTGTGTACGGGTTCGTCTGGTCAACGGCTCCGGCAAACGGGGCAATCACCACCAGCATCGCCGCTATCAGTAAACGCTTAAACATAATCAACTCCTGATTTATCACCGGCACTTTCCGCCGTGAAGGTGTCATTCTGTAAACAGTATTATGCAGGATGTCCGCCCCTGCGGGCAAAAACATCTGCTTTTACATTACTTTTCGTATCAGTTCTGTGCAGCCGGTGCCGCGGCCGGCGTTTTTTCGCCTTCGCCGTCACCGCTCTTATACAGGAACTGACCGATTAAATCTTCCAGTACCATTGCCGGTTTGGTGTCCTGAATACGGCTGCCGTCTTTCAGCATTTCCGTCATCGGCAGATCCGGGTCAGTTGTATTCTCAAACCCTTTACTGAGCGCGAGATACTGCTCACCCAGCAGACCGGATGTGCGGATTGATAATGAACTGGTGTCCGGAATCTGATCATACTGACTGTAGATATCCAGCGTTACTTCCGGTTTATAGCTTTTATCCAGACGGATATCATTAACACGCCCTATCACCACCCCGCCGATTTTTACCGGTGAACGGGCCTGGAGGCCGCCGATATCATCAAAGGTGGCAGAGACCCGGTAGGTTTTTTCGCTGCCGACAGAGCGGATATCCGCTACTTTCAGTGCCAGGAAGATAATCGCCGCAATGGCAATTAAGACGAAAAGCCCGACCCAAACTTCATTTTTCTTGCTTTGCATTGTTTAATTCCCGAACATCAGTGCCGTAAGCACAAAATCTAACCCTAACACGGCAAGCGATGAATGAACGACCGTGCGTGTTGTTGCCCGACTAATCCCTTCAGACGTCGGAATAGCGTCATACCCGTTGTACAGGGCAATCCAGGTAACGGTGAAGGCGAAAACCACACTCTTGTAAATGCAGTTCATGACATCTTTCTGCCAGTCCACATTGCCCTGCATGGATGCCCAGTAGAAGCCTTCATCGATCCCTTTCCAGTCCACCCCGACCATGACCCCGCCCAAAATACCGACGGCAACAAAAATCATGGATAACAACGGCATACTGATAAAACCGGCCCAGAAGCGCGGTGCAACCACGCGACGCAGCGGATCGACCGCCATCATTTCCAGACTGGATAGCTGCTCGGTCGCTTTCATCAGACCTATTTCCGCCGTCAGTGCCGAACCGGCACGGCCGGCAAACAGCAGTGCGGTGACCACCGGCCCCAGTTCACGCAGCAGCGACAACGCCACCATCATGCCAAGGCTGGCTTCCGCACTGAAGGTTTTCAGAACCAGATATCCCTGTAAAGCCAGAACCATCCCGATAAACAGCCCGGATACTGAAATAATCAGCAGGGACTGCACACCGACGCTGTACAGCTGCTTGCGCAGCAGCGGCCACTGCCGGGCAAACTGTGGTTTACCGAACAGCGCACGGAACAGCATATATCCTGACCGCCCGAAAGACGCGCATGTCGCTAACGCGCGGCGTCCCAAAGCAGCAAGTGCCTGTGTCAACATGTCTCGTTTATCCTAATAAATCTGATTGGTAATCACCCGCCGGATAGCGGAAAGGAACCGGTCCGTCAGCGATACCATCCAGGAACTGGCGCACACGCGGTTCGGTGTTTTCCTGCAACTCTTCTGCCGTTCCCTGCGCAATCACGGACTGCTCCGCGACGATATAGGCTTTATCCGCAATACTGAGCACTTCCGGCACGTCGTGAGATACCACGATGCAGGTCACACCCAGCGCCTGATTGAGTTCATCAATCAGCTTTACCAGCACCCCCATGGTGATCGGGTCCTGTCCGACAAACGGTTCATCAAACAGGATAAGATCCGGGTCCAGTGCAATTGCACGTGCCAGTGCCGTACGGCGGGCCATCCCGCCGGAGAGTTCCGACGGCATCAGGTTTGCCGCACCGCGTAAACCAACCGCTTCCAGCTTCATCATCACCGTTGTCCGGATCAGGGATTCCGGCAGCCGGGTATGTTCACGCAGCGGAAAGGCGACGTTGTCGTACACGGTCATATCGGTAAATAACGCACCGGACTGAAACAGCATGCTCATTTTACGGCGGGACTGATACAGTTTGCTGCGGGAGAGTGCCGGGATATTGTCACCGTCAAACCAGATCTCACCACTGTCCGGCCGCAGCTGTCCGCCGATCAGGCGTAACAGCGTGGTTTTCCCAATCCCGGACGGCCCCATAATCGCGGTCACTTTACCGCGCGGCACATCCAGGCTGATATCATTAAACAGCATGCGCGAACCGCGCCGGAAGCACATGTTCCGGATCTCAATAATATTTTCCGTCTGTCGGTTCATGACCTCACAACCTTAACGTTATGTTTTTCGTGTTATTACAACACATACAGGACTGACCCATCATAATATAAAAAAATCCGGCGGTTTTCGCCTTTAAATGCGGGTGCTGCTGTCTGAATTATTTATCCCCTCTGAGTAACAGGGCATAAATACGGCGATATACCAGTATATCAGCATATAACATTAACGCCCCCGCCGGGCATAAAACGTACCACCGGCAGAAAATTGAGGATATTCCGGGAACATGCATCAGTATATTACCCGCAGCCTTAACGAAGCTAACACAGCTGTTTTACTTTTGCGCCTCAGCCCGTACAATAACCTCCAACTTCCCGTACCTCATTATTTCTGACTGTTTTTGCAGCCCGGAGGAGAGCCATGTTACTCACCAGCATCCTTTTACTTACCGGGTTGATTCTGCTGGTTTATGCGTCTGACCGTATTGTGTACGGTGCGGCTGTTTTTTCCCGTGCGCTCGGCATCTCCCCCTTTATTACCGGTATTCTGGTGGCCGGCCCCGGCACATCGCTGCCGGAACTGCTGACCTCGGCCGGTGCGGTGCTTGAAGGGCAGCCGGATCTGGCACTCGGCACCATTATCGGCTCCAATATTACCAATTTACTGCTGATCGCAGGTCTCGCCGCCCTTATCCGCCCGCTGAGTGTACAGTCTGCGGTGCTGCGCCGTGAGCTTCCGCTGATGCTGGCCATGATGGCACTGTTCGGACTGTTTATCTGGTCCGGCGGTATCACCCGGCTCCAGGGCGGATTTCTGGTATTCGCGGGACTGGCCAGCCTCTGGCTGGTGGTGAAAATTGCCGCAATGGCCCGGCGGGATCAGTATGACGGCTTCACAACTGAACAAAATCATGAACTGCCGCAGGAAAATAATTTGCCGGTTGCTTTATTGTGGCTGGTCGCCGGATTACTGATTATGCCGGTGGCAGTCCGGATTGTGATTGATAATGCCTCTGCATTCACCGGCTATGCGGATATCAGCGGGCGTATCACCGGGCTGACGATTCTGGCTGTCGGCACCAGTCTGCCGGAGCTCTGCACCACGATTGCGGCGGCCATCAAAGGTGAAAAAGATATCGCGCTGGGGAATCTTATCGGCGCAACACTGTTTAATACCACTGTCGTTGCGGGTATCCCGGCGCTGTTAGCCGCCTCCCCGATGGCAGCAGACCGTTTTATGACCGATTTTGCCGTCATGATCGCGGCCGGTGTGTTATTTATTTTCTTTGCGGCCGGCCGGAACCAGCGGCTGAACCGGCTGAAAGGCATAATTCTGCTCAGTGCATTCACCGCCTGGCTGATAAGTCTTTTTACCGGCTGATACGTCTTTTTACCGACTGATAAATGTCAGCCATTAATACACAGACATACACTGAAAGTGAGAACAAACAGATGTCCCGAACTGATTTTCAACTAACAGGTAAACAAGTCCTCCGGATTGAACGTGAAGGTCTGGCGTCACTCGAACAGTATATTAATGATGATTTCGACAAAGCCTGTGAGCTGATATTCCGCTGTGAAGGCAAAGTGATCATTATGGGGATGGGAAAATCCGGTCATATCGGCCACAAAATGGCCGCGACATTTGCCAGCACCGGCACCCCGTCTTTCTTTGTGCATCCGGGGGAAGCCGCTCACGGTGACCTGGGAATGGTCACAAAGAAAGATGTGGTGATCGCGATTTCAAACTCCGGTGAATCCTCTGAAATTCAGGCTCTTATTCCTGTTATCAAACGTCAGAACATCCCGCTTATCTGCATGACCGGTAACCCGGACAGTACCATGGGGAAAGCGGCGGATATCCATCTGTGTATTAAAGTCCCGCAGGAAGCCTGTCCGCTCGGCCTTGCACCGACCACCAGCACCACCGCCACGCTGGTGATGGGTGATGCGCTGGCAATAGCGTTATTGCAGGCCCGCGGTTTTACCGCAGAAGATTTTGCCCTCTCTCATCCGGGCGGCGCACTCGGCCGGAAACTGCTGTTGCTGGTTTCTGACCTGATGAATACCGGTGATGATATTCCGCGCGTGCCGAAAACAGCATCACTGCGCGAGGCACTGGTTGAAATCACCCGTAAAAAACTGGGGATGACGGTTATCTGTGATGACGACATGATCATTCAGGGGATCTTCACCGACGGTGATTTGCGCCGGATTTTCGATGCGGGTACTGATCTCAATAACTGTCAGATTGCCGATGTGATGACGCCGGGCGGAATTCGTATCAAAGCCAATACTCTGGCGGTTGAAGCACTGAATTTAATGCAGTCACGGCATATCACCTCTTTATTAGTCACAGAAGGTGATAAACTGCTGGGCGTACTGCATATGCATGATCTGCTCCAGGCCGGGGTGGTATAAGGACTGACGATGACACAAATTACCACCATTGACACCTGCTATGGCCCGATAGCGCAAACAGTTATGGAAAAAGCCGCTAAAATACGGCTTCTTATCTGTGATGTGGACGGCGTGATGTCTGACGGCCTGATTTATCAGGGCAACAGCGGCGAAGAGCTGAAGGCATTCAATGTCCGTGACGGTTACGGTATCCGTTGCCTGCTGACATCGGGGATTGAGGTGGCGATAATTACCGGTCGTAAAGCGAAATTACTGGAAGATCGTGCCAATACACTCGGAATTACACATCTTTACCAGGGACAGAGTGATAAGCTTTTGGCGTATCGCGAACTATTAGATAAACTGGCAGTTCACCCCGGCGACGTCGCCTATATCGGCGATGATCTGATTGACTGGCCGGTTATGGCAGAGGTCGGTTTATCCGCCGCGGTAGCGGATGCCCACCCGTTATTGTTACCCAAAGCGGATTATGTTACACAAATTGCAGGCGGCCGGGGCGCGGTCCGCGAATTGTGCGATCTGATTCTGCTGGCACAAAATAAGCTGGATGAGGCGAAAGGCCTGTCCGTCTGAAAAGAATTTCATTGGTTATAGTGGCTTTATCAGGGATCTCATGAGTAAATTTAAGCTTTGGCTGATCATTATCCTGGCGCTTATCGCCCTCGGTCTGCTCGGCTGGAACCTGTCGGTTTCCCGTTCAGGTGACACCGACGGCAAGATCGTGGAAGACGGTACGCCGACGTATAAAACTAAAACGTCCTCAACCCTGGCCTACGAGCCGACAGGGCTGCTGACGTATAAGCTGAATGCGGATGATGTGCAGAACTTTGCTCAGGAAAAAGTAACATGGTTTACTAATCCGGTGCTGACCACCTACGACCCTGATAAAACCGCCACCTGGACGATTCGTTCAAAGCGGGCCAAATTAACCAATGACAGAATGTTATATTTATATGGTGATGTGCAGGTTGACAGCCTGACCACCGATACGCAGCTCAGGCAGATCACCACGGATAACGCCGAAGTCAATCTGATAACCCAGGATGTGAGTTCTGACGATAAAGTCACCATTCTGGGAACAGGACTGCGTTCCGTCGGATTGCAGATGCGGGGTAATTTTCGCAATCGTAATGCGGAACTGATCAAAGATGTGCAGACTTACTATGAGATCCCAAATGAAAGCAAACATCCTTAATACTCTGATTGCAACAGCCATTCTGGCAGTCAGTGTCCCTGCTTTGGCGTTAAAGGAAGATACCCAGCAGCCGGTGACGGTAACATCATTAAAACAAGCGCTTGATTTAGAAAAAAATATCACCACATTTACGGATAATGTTGTGGTAAAACAGGGAACGATTGATGTCCGCGCTGACAAAGTGGTTGTCACCCGTCCGGGCGGCGATTCCGGCAAAATGGTGATCGAAGCATTCGGTAATCCGGTGACCTTCTACCAGATGCAGGATAACGGCAAGCCAATCAAAGGACGCGGCAGCAAACTGCGTTACGAAATGGCCAATGAGCTGGTCACGCTGACCGGTAATGCCTATCTGGAACAGCTGGACAGCAATATCACCGGTGACAAGATTACCTATGTGGTGCCGACACAGCAGATGCAGGCATTCAGTGACAAAGGCAAACAGGTGACTACCGTACTGCTGCCGTCACAGATTCAGGAAAAAGGCCCGGCGGCAACCGGCCAGAAAGGTAAGTAACGATTTATGGCAAAATTAATTGCAAGCAAATTAGCCAAAGCCTACAAAGGCCGCAAAGTCGTCGAAGATGTGACACTTGAAGTCAGTTCCGGCGAAATCGTCGGGCTGCTCGGTCCGAACGGTGCCGGGAAAACCACGACGTTCTATATGGTGGTGGGTATCGTTCCCCGTGATGCCGGTGCGATCAGCATTGATGATGAAGATATTTCTCTGCTGCCGCTGCACGAACGTGCCCGTAAAGGTATCGGCTACCTGCCGCAGGAAGCTTCCATTTTCCGTCGTCTGACGGTATGGCAGAACCTGATGGCGGTGCTTGAAATCCGTAAAGATCTGAACAATGACGAACGCCGAGACAGGGCGGAAGAGCTGATGGAAGAGTTCCATATCAGTCATCTGCGCGATAACCTGGGCCAGTCACTGTCCGGCGGGGAACGCCGCCGTGTGGAAATTGCCCGCGCACTGGCCGCCAATCCGAAATTCATCCTGCTGGATGAACCGTTTGCCGGTGTTGACCCGATTTCCGTTATTGATATTAAAAAGATTATTCAGCACCTCCGTGATTACGGACTCGGCGTCCTGATCACTGACCACAACGTCCGCGAAACACTGGATGTCTGTGAACGGGCTTATATTGTCAGCCAGGGTCATATGATCGCCCACGGCAGCCCGGAATCGATTCTGAATAATGAGCAGGTTAAACGTGTTTATTTAGGCGAAGGTTTCCGCCTGTAAAGCCGTAAGGAGCCCGTGTCCGTAATGAAGCAGAGTCTGCAGCTTAAACTCAGCCAGCAACTGGCGATGACGCCACAACTTCAGCAGGCTATCCGTTTGTTGCAGCTTTCCACGCTGGAACTCCAGCAGGAGATCCGCGAGGCGCTGGAATCTAATCCGTTGCTGGAACTTGATGATAACCATCAGGAAATTGACACACCTGCTGAATCTGAAACACAGAAAGAGATGGACAGCGCCGAGGCTCTCGAACAGACCGCCATGCCGGATGATCTGCCGCTGGATGCGCAGTGGGAAGAAATCTACACCGCCGGTACGCCGTCCGGTACCGGCAATGATTACGGCGACGATGAACTGCCGCTCTATCAGGGCGAAACCACTGAAACCTTGCAGGATTATCTGATCTGGCAGGCCCGCCTGACCCCCTTTACTGAAACCGATGCCGCGATTGCCTTCTCAATCATTGATGCGATTGATGAAACCGGCTATCTGACCGTCTCTGTCGATGATATCCGCCTGAGTACCGGTGACGATGAAGTCACCACCGAAGACGTGGAAGCGGTACTCAAGCGTATTCAGCGTTTTGATCCGGTGGGTGTGGGCGCCCGTGACCTGCGCGAATGTCTGATGGTGCAGCTGAAAATTCTGCCGCCGGAAACCCCGAGCCTGAAAGAAGCCCTTGCTATCACGGATCAGCATCTGGCATTGTTGGGGAACCGGGATTTCCGTACGCTGGGACGGGTGACCAAACTGAAAGAAGAGGCGCTGAAATCCGCCATTGATCTGATTCAGTCGCTGGAACCGCGTCCGGGCCTGGTAGTCAACACCGGAGAATCAGAGTATGTTATTCCTGACGTCCTCGTGAGAAAACACGGCGAACGCTGGACAGTGGAACTGAATTCCGACAGCATTCCCCGCCTGCGGGTCAATAATCACTATGCCGCGATGGGATCGCGGACCCGCAGTGAGAGCGACAGTCAGTTTATCCGCAATAATTTGCAGGAAGCAAAGTGGCTCATTAAAAGTCTGGAAAGCCGGAACGATACGCTGCTCAGAGTCGCGACCTGTATTGTGGAAGAACAGCAGGCCTTCTTTGAACAGGGCGAAGAATATATGAAGCCCATGGTGCTGGCTGATATCGCACTGCGGGTCGAGATGCATGAATCAACGATTTCCCGTGTTACCACGCAGAAATTCCTGCACAGTCCGCGGGGGATCTTTGAACTGAAGTACTTTTTCTCCAGCCACGTCAGTACCGACAGCGGGGGCGAAGCGTCCTCTACCGCTATCCGTGCACTGGTGAAAAAACTGGTTGCCGCCGAGAATCCGGCGAAACCGCTCAGCGACAGTAAACTGACCGACATGCTTGCCGAACAGGGCATTCAGGTGGCCAGACGCACTGTCGCAAAATATCGCGAGTCGTTATCCATCCCGCCCTCAAATCAGCGTAAACAGCTGATTTGATACACATTGAGAAGGAAGACACTATGGAATTACAAATTACCGGCCACAACGTTGAAATTACAGATGCTTTACGTGAGACTGTGACAGCCAAGTGTAAAAAACTGGAGCAGTTTTTCGATAAAATCAACAGCGTTCAGGTGATCCTTAAGGTTGAGAAAGTCAGTAAAATTGCGGAGGCAACGGCTCAGGTAAATGGTGCGGATCTTCACGCCTCAGCGGAAAAAGAGGACATGTACGCGGCAATTGATGAGATGGCAGAAAGACTCGGCCGCCAGCTGTCCAAACATAAAGAAAAACTGAGAAACCGGTAAATTTTCTGCACCCGGGTGCATGACTGAATTAACAGTCTGAATTTTCTCAGGAAAAAGCAGTGCTCTGATCCCGGTTACCATGGTGGTTGCCGGGATTCTGATCCTAAGTGAACAATGAAATGAATAACGAAGCAAATTTGTCCCTGAGCGATGTACTGAGTATCAGCTGTACACGCAATAATATTCACTGTACCAGCAAGAAGCGCGCGCTGGAGATTATCAGTGAACTGGCTGCCACCGCGCTGGCGCTGCCGGAAAACACGTTGTTTGAGGCACTCCTTACACGGGAAAAAGTCGGGACAACCGGTATCGGTGGCGGGATTGCCATCCCCCACGGAAAACTGGACAAAAATGAGGCGCAAACCGCCTGCGGTGTATTTTTACATCTGGAACAACCTATCGCGTTCGATGCGATCGACAATCAGAATGTGGATATTCTGTTTGCGTTATTTGTTCCGTCTGATCAGTGTCAGACGCATTTACACACACTGTCGTTAGTGGCCAAAAAACTGGCTGACAAAGCGCTCTGCCGCCGGTTGCGTCAGGCGCAAAGCGATGAAGAGCTGTACAGTATCATCACTGAATGATGATAATAACCGGCTGACGACAACGGATAATGGCGTATTGCCATTGAAAGAGAAACGATAGGGAGTCCCCTCATGGTGCTGATGATAGTCAGCGGCCGCTCTGGTTCGGGTAAATCTGTTGCCCTGCGGGCGCTGGAAGATATGGGTTTCTACTGCGTTGATAACCTGCCGGTCACTCTTCTGCCGGAGCTTGCTGCCACGCTGGCAACACGCGATATCTCTGCCGCAGTGAGTATTGACGTCCGGAATATGCCGGAGTCCCCGGAGGTCTTTGAAGACGCCCTGAGCAGATTACCGGCCGGTTTCTCGCCGCAGCTGCTGTTCCTGGATGCGGATCGCAACACCCTGATCCGCCGTTACAGTGATACCCGCCGTCTGCACCCTCTTTCCAGCAAAAATCTCTCACTGGAAAGCGCCATTGATGAGGAGAGCGATCTGCTGGAACCCCTGCGTTCCCGCGCTGATCTGATCATCGATACCTCTGAAATGTCGGTGCACGAACTGGCCGAAATGCTGAGAACCCGTCTGCTCGGTAAACGCGAACGCGAACTGACCATGGTATTCGAGTCTTTCGGGTTTAAACACGGTATTCCTATTGATGCGGATTATGTCTTTGATGTCCGTTTCCTGCCGAACCCGCACTGGGACCCGAAACTGCGTCCGATGACCGGTCTGGATAAGCCGGTGGCCGCGTTCCTTGATCGTCATACTGAAGTGCATAACTTTATTTACCAGACCCGCAGTTATCTGGAACTGTGGCTGCCGATGCTGGAAACCAACAACCGCAGCTACCTGACAGTCGCTATCGGCTGTACCGGCGGCAAACACCGTTCTGTCTATGTGGCGGAACAGCTGGCGGATTACTTCCGTTCACGCGGTAAAAACGTGCAGTCACGTCACCGGACGCTGGAAAAACGGAAATAACCCATGACGATCCGTTTTCAGGTAGAAAACAAAAACCGGCTCAGTCTGCCTGCCCGGCCGGCGGCGAAGACGTTTGCAACGAACCCAACCGTCCGTTCAACGGTTGTATTTCGTAATAAGCAGAAATGAAAAGACCCG
>OJJS01000018.1_pt1 | contig 66168 bp, 59 predicted proteins | sample 1596371 | NCBI WGS metagenome assembly OJJS01 (sample SAMEA4350116, study PRJEB24818) | metagenome | biome: human; feature: gut; material: faeces | place: Denmark | collected 2013-09 | reverse complement strand
TTCTCCCTGTTACCGCCCGACTTGCATGTGTTAGGCCTGCCGCCAGCGTTCAATCTGAGCCATGATCAAACTCTTCAATTAAAAGTGTTTGATGCTCAAAGAATTAAACTGTTTACTGCTGCTTATTTCTAAGCTGCTGTATTGGTCACTCTTCAAGACTTCTCAAAAATATATTTTTTGTGATATGTCCTGCGAGTGCCCACACAGATTGTCTGATAAATTGTTAAAGAGCAGTTGCAACCTTCGCTGCCGTTGCCGGTCTTCTGCGTTGTTGCGAGGCTGCGTATATTACGCTTTCCTCACTTGGTGTCAAGTATTTATTTCAGACTTTTCACCTTGTTATCTCAGCGGACTCAGCGTCCTGTGCCGTGACAACGGATGCGAATTATAGGGAGTTTTCATCTGACCGCAAGGGGTAATTTATAAAAATGTGCTGACTGCTGATTATTACAGCAAATCACCCTGTAATTGTCAGTTTTTTCAGCGATTCAAGTCCCAATTGCTGCAAAACAGGCTGTAATTTCTGTGTGGTTTCATCATCCCGCAGACAATACGCCACATTTTCTTCATCCGTTAAGTAATGAGGTTTTTCACTATTATTGATTAACCACTGCACGCGGCGGGCAATCGCCGCACCGGAATCCACCAGCTGGGTGCCGTCCGGTAATGCGGATTTCAGCTCTTCGGCGATCAGCGGGAAGTGCGTACATCCTAATACCACCGTATCCGGCGGCTCTTTCATATTCCGCCACGGCGCAAGAATAGTTTCCAGGGCGTCAGCCGGAATTGCCTCACCGTACAGCTTGCGTTCCGCGAGTTCGACCAGCTCCGCCGATCCTAATAGTGATACCCGGCACTCAGAGGCAAACCGGTCAATCAGTTCCCGGGTGTAAGCCCGTTTTACCGTCGCCCGTGTTGCCAGCAGCCCGACCAGGCCGTTACGTGTCAGTTTTGCCGCCGGTTTGATCGCCGGAACCACACCGACCACCGGAATATCGGACATTGCACGCAGTGCGGGCAGTGTAATAGTGCTGGCGGTATTGCAGGCGATGACAATCACTGCCAGCGGATGCTGCTGAGCAATCTGACGGACAATCTTAGTCACCCGATCGACAATAAAGGCTTCGGTTTTTTCACCGTAAGGAAATGCCTCATTATCGAATGCATAGATATAGCGGAGATCAGGAAGTAAATTTCTTACTTCCTGATAAACAGATAAACCGCCCATGCCGGAATCAAACAGCAGCACTGTCGGGCGGGCTTTCGGATCAGAAGTTGTAGCTTCCTGTGAGGAAGTATTCACGGCCAGCAGTTCGATAGCCATACACAGTCTCGTAGTCTTTATCAAACAGGTTAGCTACTTTACCACGAATTGTCAGATGGTCAGTGACCGGATATGCCGCAGTCACATCAAAAAGACTAACCCCACCCATAGAGACAGGTTTATAACCGTTAATTGCAGGATCAAAAGTACCGTAATCTTTATCAGTACGCTGGCCAATGTAATTATAGGTCAGGCCGAGATCCCATTCCTCAATATTCCAGTCCAGCTGATATTTGAGTTGTTGTCTTGCCCGGCGTTCCAGCCTCTCATGGGTTTTTCCGTTTCTTGCATCAATATACTGATAAGAAAACGTATGATGGAAAATCCAGGTATCCATTTCCCCGGTAAACTCCACACCCTCTATTCTTGCTTCTCCGACATTATAGTTTTGATACGGATAACTTGATTCGCTTTGAATCAATTCCTCTATGTCATTGCGGTATGTCGTCAGCCTCCATTCCAGCGGACCAGTAATTCCTTCAAATCCACCTTCCCATTGCTTACTTGTCTCCGGTTTCAGATTAGGGTTACTTCCCCACGCACTATAGAGCTGATTTAATGTCGGTGCTTTAAATGCAGTTCCGTACCCGCCGATCACACGATACCCATCAGCAAACTCCCAGCCAACGTTTGTCTGCCATGTTGTATGCCAGCCATAATCTGAATGATGATCAGATCTGATTGATGCTTCCGCAATAACAGGTCCCAGCCCTTGCTGTCCTGTTAAATACACACCGGTATTATCGAAATAATTTTTATCCGCTGTTGTAAAGTCACTGGAACCATCCACCATTTTTTGGCGTGACCAGTCGACACCGCCACTGACTGAACCATTTCCGACCTGAACATGATTTCCCCACTGCACATTCTGCTGCTCAGTATCTGTAAGCCGGTGCTCTTTACCATATTGACCATAGCGCGGATCATAATTGTAATCTTTGGTACGGTTATAGCTGTAATTCAGAAATGAAGAATAAATCCCGCGGTTATATGAAATCCCCCCATCGTACGTTCTGCTATACAACTGACGGGTATCAGCTAATACGTCGTTATAACTATCATAAAACGCATCATAAGCCGTCCGGTTATCAAACCCGTATGCTCTGGCATATACATCAAAATTATCATTTATCTGATGTTTTACCCCCAGCCAGAGAGACTTATTCATAAATCCGTCACGATCCGGCTGGCGAACACCACCGGTATTACCGTTAGCTTCAACATCAAAACCTTTCGTATAAAGATAACTTCCTGCGGCAGTAATTGTTGTTCTGTCGCCGATTTTTTGCTGTGTTGAAGCGTCGTATTCCTGATAACCATGAGATCCCATGGTTGCATTCAGTGTGGTTCCTTCTGTTTTACGCTCCGTAAGAATATTAATGACGCCACCAACAGCATCGGAACCATATACCGCAGAGCGGGGACCGCGGATATATTCAATGCTCTGAACCATCGATAACGGAATTTGACTGATATCTGAACTGCCGGATACATTTGCCTGATTCAAACGGACACCATCAACTAAAATCATCACATGACGCGCATCTGTTCCTCTGACAAAAACTGAACTGGTCTGCCCGATACCTCCGCTCTGAGCAACATCTACCCCCGGCAGTCTCCGCAGCACATCCGCTACAGAATTCGACTGCCATTTATCTATCTCTTCACGGGTCACAACAGTTACCGGAGCCAGCACGGACGAAACCGGCTGCTGAAAACGGTTAGCGGAAACAATTATCTGATCATCATTAGTATTAGCAGAAGCGCTAAAAGACAATGCGGAAAACACGGCCAGTCCGACAACGGACAGCGCATAAGGCGAGGTCATTTTCATTTTTCCTGAGCACCCACATATATATAAAGAGGATGCCACCCGTCTGCTTTGTAGCGTCAGCAGGACGGACGACAAATCTTCGGCAGGTCTTCGGACTCAGGAGGGTATTTCTCAATTCCCCGCAACGACTTCCCGTCATTTATAACAGTGTCATCGTGTTGCTTTACCATTACCGCTGCGCGCCAGTTCCGGAATTTCACCGGATTCCCTTTTCATTCTTATGAAGAAACCGAATTATCATGCTACGATCCGGCCTTAAAATCTGTCCAGAATAAGATGTCTGAATTGTCGGGCGGAACACTTTAATCACTAAGACACGAACATTTTTTGTGATCAGCAAAACGGATCAACGCGCCATGCATAACACGTTACCCATTGAAAATTATGAAGAACAACTTGCAGAGAAGGCAAGAAGTCTGCAAAAAATGATGCAACCTTTTCAGGCGCCGGATGCTCACGTATTTGCGTCACCGGTTTCACACTACCGGATGCGGGCCGAATTCCGTATCTGGCATGAAGGGGATGACCTCTGGCATATCATGTTTGATCAGCAGACCAAACAACGTATCCGGATAGATACCTTCCCTGCCGCGAGTCAGCTGATTAATGACATGATGCAGGCTATTTTACCGTTACTGAAGCAAACTCATCTGCTGCGCCACAAACTTTTTCAGATTGATTATCTGTCGACACGAAGCAACAAAATTATTGTCTCCCTGCTCTATCATAAAAAACTTGATGACAGCTGGACAGAAGCCGCCAAAACACTGCGGGCACAATTACAGTCACAGGGCTTTGATTTACAGCTGATAGGCCGTGCTTCAAAAACAAAAATCATGCTGGATAATGATTATGTTGATGAAGTATTGCCGGTCGCAGGTAAAGAGATGATTTACCGTCAGGTGGAAAACAGCTTCACGCAGCCAAATGCGGCGGTCAATATTCATATGCTGGAGTGGGCACTTGCCGCGACAGAAGGATCACAGGGCGATTTACTGGAGCTGTATTGTGGTAACGGTAATTTTTCACTGGCGCTGGCGCGTAATTTCCGCCGAGTGCTGGCAACGGAAATTGCCAAACCGTCCGTCGCTGCCGCACAATATAATATCGATGCTAACCATATTGATAATGTGCAGATTATCCGTATGTCCGCAGAAGATTTCACACAGGCGATGCAGGGAGTGCGTGAGTTTAACCGTCTTGCCGGAATTGATCTGTCCTCGTATGAATGCAATACCATTTTTGTCGATCCGCCGCGCAGCGGGCTGGATGCCGAAACCGTTAAACTGGTTCAGGGCTACGAGCGGATTCTGTATATTTCCTGTAATCCGGAAACATTGTGTGAAAATCTGGAAACACTGAACCAGACACATGATGTCGTACGGCTGGCGCTGTTTGATCAGTTTCCGTACACCCCGCACATGGAAAGCGGTGTTTTGTTGATCCGGCGCAGATAAGTTGTTACGCGTTTCCCCGGAAAGTTCTTGATCAATGATCAGGAACTTTTTTACTTTATGAGTTTAACGCACTAATTCCTTTATGATCATCTGCCGTTTTCACGGTTTTCTTTCTCCGTCAGAATGATCTGCTGAGCCCGGCCCCTGATGACGAAAAATACGTCATAAAGTGATATTTAAATTCTGTAAATATTCATTCAACTAATATTCATTACACTCATAACATTTTAAAGACAAAAAATAACCCTCATGCAATAAATTAACAACCTGCCCTGTCCTATTAAAAAATACGTTTGCGGTAAATAAATATTTAACAATTTACTGTGAGCCGCTCCTGATATTAATTATTCTTCTGAATTTAAGGTCTTATTTTTATTTTCACTGCTCTATACTCGGCCGTAAATAATCCCGTAACTTAATCGAAAGGTATTTTTATGTCTCTGAAGAAAATGACGTTAATTTCAGCCGCTCTGTTATTTGGCAGTTTTCAGGCAAGTGCACATAATATCTGGATAGAACAAACTGACGGCTCTGATTATGTTGTCCGCTTTGGTCACAACCCGACAGAAACCTATCCGGAAAATAAATTAAAACCGGTTCAGGCTGTTATGCAGGATGGTAAAGTTGAAACAGTCAGTACGACTTATAAAGATGGTGAGGCTTACTTCGTCATGCCTGAGAATGCGTCGATTATCTTATTAGGCTACGACAACGGCGTCTGGAGTAAATTAAAGAACGGCCGTACCGTTGAAAAAAATAAAATTGAAGTACCGGACGCAGAATTCAGCAAAAATCCGATTAAATTCAGTAAAAACATCGTGAAGTGGGATGATAATGCCACGAAAGTCTTTAACACCCCTTATGAACTGGTACCGATGACCAAACCTGTCGCCGGTCAGGAGTTTGAAATCAAAGCTCTGAAAGATGGCCAGCCACTGGAAGGCATGAAGATTGCCAAAAGTGAAGAAGATCCGGGTGTGTTAACCAATAAAGACGGTCTGGCAAAATTCAAAGCTGAAAAAGGCGCCAATAAAATTTACGCCGAATACAAACTGGATACTCCGGATAATAAAGAGTACGGATTCCAGCAGCTGGAATATGTTTTATCTTTTGACGCTGAGTAATTAAACATTATGAAATCTGTTTATTTATTTGCCATTTTACTGATTAACGGGGTGCTGTTGGCAACAACAGCACAAGCTCATTCCATGCATGTGGTTGCACAGCTGGAAGGTAATGTTATCAGCGGGCAGTCTTATTATTCTGATATGTCTCCGGCAAAAGATACCTATGTCGGTACTTATCTGAAAGGCCATGAAGATGATGAAATATCCGGTAAGACCGATGAGAAAGGCTATTTCAAAATCGAAGTACCGGCAACCGGCGATTATATTCTCTATGTTGAAGGCGATGAAGGGCACAAAGTGGAAACGGAAGTCCCGGTTATTTCCGCAACAGCCGGCACCGGCAGCAGTGATTCCTCTTCCGGCTATATTCAGATCCGCCAGGATATTGATCAGCTGAAGAATAAAATTTATCTGCAGAATATTCTCGGTGGTGTGGGTTATATCGTGGGTATTTTCGGTGTGATCGCATTCTTCCGTGCCCGTGAATTAACTAAGCAGGTCGCTAAAAACGCCGCATAACAGGAGGAAGACCATGCATTTATCTGAAGGCGTATTACATCTTCCTGTACTGGCCGGGGCCGGTGTGGTCGCGGCCGCCGGGGTTGCCATCGGCATCCGTCAGCTGGATACTTCGCGTCTGTCACTGGCAGCCCTGTTCGGGGCTGCGTTTTTTGTCGCCGGAACGATTCATGTGCCGATCGGGGTCAGCAGTGTGCATCTGATCTTAAACGGGCTTGCGGGATTGTTCCTCGGCTGGGCGGTTTTTCCGGCATTCCTGATTGCCCTCGCGCTGCAGGTACTGTTTTTCTCCTTCGGCGGATTCGCGGTTCTCGGGGTTAACCTGTGTAATATTTCCATTCCGGCGCTGCTGGTCTATTACCTGTTCCGTAATTCCCTGCGTCCGGGGCTGAGTCAGGGGCGTCTGGTGTATCTCGGTGTGATGGCCGGGGTTATCGGCACCCTGGGTACGGTGTGTCTGACCTCGCTGGCACTGGTGCTGGACAGCGGTAAGTCTTATATCGATCTGGTCTGGCTCCTGTTCATCGGGCACCTGCCGATTTTTGTCACCGACTCCCTGATCAGTGTCGGGATCCTGCTGGCGCTGGCAAAAATGCGTCCGGCCGCCCTGATGGTGAATCAGCACGGGCAACATACCTATGGATAACTGGCTGCCTCCTCACCGGCGCCTGCTTCTTGCGGTTCTCTGGGCTTTTCTGCTCAGCGGTATCCGGCAGACCGACTGGCTTATTGCCGGTCTGTCGGGTGCTTTTCTGCTGTTTATTATCTGCCGCCGCCGTCAGTTGGGCCGTTCACTGCTGACGGTGCTGAAGCTGAATATTTTTATTCTGTTTGTCTGGCTGACACTGCCGTGGAAAATTGAGAGCCAGGGCATTGTGCAATCCCCGGCAGGCGTGTTTCTCGCCCTGCAAATCACGCTGAAAATGAATGCGATTCTGCTGTTTGTTTCTGCAATGCTGACAAATATGACAGATATCGATCTGGCGTGTGCGGTGAAACGTTATCCTCTGCCCGACAAGCTGATTAAGCTGTTTATTCTGACGATCCGCTATATCGCGATTTTCAGCGAGACCAAACAACAGCTTGAAACTGCCATGAAAGCACGGGGATTCCGTAAAGGGATGAATAAACGGACATTTACCATGTTGTCCCAATTAGTCGCCCTGCTGCTGATCAAAGCGATGCACAAAGCGGAAACCACTGAAATGGCGCTGAAAGCCCGGGGTTTTTACGCACGCCCATCTTCTGTTAATACAAAAAGGTCTGTTAATGACGTCCCAAAATCCCCTGATTCAGGTCAGCAATCTGGTTGTCAGCCGCAACAATGTACCCATAATTCAGGATCTGAACTTTGAACTGAACGCCGGAGAACGGCTTTTTCTGTGCGGTGATATCGGCAGCGGGAAATCCACTCTGCTGCACACTCTGTTAGGTTTTATCCCGTTTACCGGGAATATTTCGGTTTTCGGCAAGTCCCGTCACTCTGAGGATGATTTCACAGAGGTGCGCGGCCCGCTGGGATTGCTGTTTCAGCATCCTGATGATCAGTTGTTCGGTCCGGGTGTGCTGGATGATGTGATGTTCGGCCCGCTGAATATGGGAATGACACAGGATGCAGCACGGGAACGCGCCTTACAGTGCCTGGAAATGCTGGATATCGTCCGGCTGAAAGATCGCGCTGTGACTGAAATTTCCGGCGGTGAAAAAAACTTTACCGCACTGGCCGGTGTACTGGCAATGTCACCGACAGTCCTGCTGCTGGATGAACCGACCAACGGCCTGAATGAGAAAAATATTCAGCGGCTGGAAGATATTCTCACACAGCTGAATCTGCCGATGATTGTTGCCTCTCATAATCAGCAGTTTACACAGCGGATGGCGCACCGCGTAATCCCGTTTCCCTGCCGTGCCTGACACGGACACAAAAAAACCGGTCACTTCAGAGTGACCGGTTTCTTTTATATTCTTTCTGAGGAAATTATTCCGTCACTTCATCCTGTCCGGTGGCACGACGCTGTTTCATCGCCCGGTAGAGCCACACTGCGATAATCACAATAAAGACGGCAGAAAAGTAGTTTGATCCGGCTTCCGGATATTCTGCACGCATCAGAGCGTTATAGGCAAACAGACCCAGGAAGAACGTACCGGTCACCAGCTTGGGCATACCTTCCGGCAACATCTGGTTAAGATAACGCTGATGGAAACAATAAACCGCAAGACACAATGCCAGAACCGGAAAAACCGAAAAATGGACTGCGGAATTAAAAAGTGCTGAAAAAGTACCGTGTACTGAAAGCCCGACAATAAAAGCGAGCAGTAAGGTTCCTTTGTCACGGCGATACTGTTCCGTCATAACGTTCTCCTTGGTGATGTGTGCTAAATTAAAGGGGTATAATCGGGGTCATGCATTTTCTCTTGTTCGCGGCGATACCAGTAATACGCGCCTCTGGCGATCATCCGCAGCTGTAATACCAGCCGCTCTTCCAGGTACGCCCGCTTTTCCAAATCAATATCCAGAGCTTCCGCACCGGCGCTGAATACGATGGTTACCATCGATTCTGCCTGCAATTCAGTAAACTGACGCGGCATTTTACTTTCCAGTTCCAGATAGTCTGCCAGCTCTGCAATAAAATGCTGGATTTCCCGTGCGACTGCCGCGCGGAATTCTGAGGATGTCCCGGAGCGCTCACGCAATAATAACCTGAAAGCGTTGGGGTTATTACCGATAAACTCCATAAATGTCGCAACTGATGTCCGGATCACACTCCCGCCTTTGGCGATACGCTGCCGTGCCTGACGCATCAGCTGGCGCAGCATCAGTCCGCTCTCGTCCACCATGGTCAGCCCCAGTTCATCCACGTCTTTGAAATGACGGTAAAAAGACGTCGGAGCGATTCCGGCCTCGCGGGCGACCTCACGCAGGCTCAGACTGGTGAAGCTGCGCTCGGCGCTCAGCTGACTGAAAGCCGCTTCAATCAGGGCCCGGCGGGTTTTTTCTTTTTGTTTTGCTCTTACACCAATCACGTTACTCACGGAATTCAGACTCTCAATTTATTCAGACGGATCAATATAACAAACTTAATACTTTTTTCAGTGATGATTAGCTTATGGCCGGTGAAATTCCTGAAAAAAAGATTTTCCGAACTGTGACCTGTAAACCTTACTAATCATAGGCTGATTTTGCATCTAATGTTAAGATGATGTTGTTAATTTATGTATAAACAGGTTATTTCTCATATGCAACAGAACCAGTTTGACGCCATTGTCATCGGCTCCGGCCCGGGTGGCGAAGGTGTGGCAATGGGACTTGTGAAGCAGGGAAAACGGGTTGCCGTGATTGAGCGTTATAACGACGTCGGCGGCGGCTGTACCCACTGGGGAACGATTCCTTCCAAAGCGCTGCGCCACGCCGTCAGCCGTATTATCGAATTTAACCAGAATCCGCTGTACAGTGATAACTCCCGGATTCTGAAATCCTCATTTTCAGAGATTCTGGCTCACGCCGGGCGGGTCATTACCCAGCAGACCGGCATGCGGCGCGGCTTTTACGAGCGTAACGGCTGCACGATGTTCTGCGGCGAAGCAAAATTCACCGAAGAAGGTGACGTCTGTGTGCGCTACAGCGACGGCAGCTGCGATATTCTCCGTGCGGATAATGTGGTTATCGCCACCGGTTCGCGGCCGTACTGCCCGCCGGATGTCGATTTCAGCCACTCCCGTATCTATAACAGCGATACCATTCTGTCACTGACGCACGAACCCCGCCATGTCATCATTTATGGTGCCGGGGTTATCGGCTGTGAATATGCCTCTATTTTCCGCGGTCTGAGCGTCAAGGTGGATTTAATTAACACCCGCGACCGGTTACTGGCATTTCTCGACCAGGAGATGTCGGATGCACTCACCTATCACTTCTGGAACAACGGCGTGGTTATCCGCCAGAATGAAGAGTATGAGCGGATTGAGGGCACGGATGACGGTGTGATTATTCACTTCCGCTCCGGCAAAAAAGTAAAAGCGGACTGCCTGCTCTTTGCCAACGGTCGCACCGGTAATACCGATAATCTCGGTCTTGAGCATGTCGGGATCACCGCTGACAGCCGCGGTCTTATCAGTGTCAATGATACCTATCAGACCAGCAATCCGGCGATTTATGCGGTCGGGGATGTTATCGGCTACCCGAGCCTCGCCTCGGCAGCCTATGACCAGGGGCGGATTGCCGCCCGGGCAATCACTCATGACGGCGATGCCCCGCTGCATCTGATTGAGGATATCCCGACCGGAATTTACACCATTCCGGAGATAAGCTCAGTCGGCAAAACAGAACAGCAGCTGACCGCGATGAAGGTTCCGTATGAAGTGGGCCGGGCACAATTCAAACATCTGGCCCGGGCGCAAATCGCCGGGCTGGATGCCGGCAGTCTGAAAATTCTGTTCCACCGTGAAACCCGGCAGATTCTGGGGATCCACTGCTTCGGCGAGCGTGCGGCTGAGATTATCCATATCGGCCAGGCGATTATGGAACAAAAAGGTGAAGGTAATACCATCGATTATTTCGTTAATACCACCTTCAACTACCCGACCATGGCCGAAGCTTACCGGGTTGCCGCACTGAACGGGCTTAACCGCTTATTTTAAACAGCGGGCTCCTGCTGGTAATACGCACTCATTTTTGCACGGATAGCCTCTGCCAGCTGACTGTAACGGCTGCGCAGAGGTGACCCCGGGCGATAAACCAGAATCACTTCACGGAACGGTTCCGGATTGGTGCAGGAGAGATAGCACACACCATCGCGTTTGTGCTCCGGCGGAATCGCCAGATCCGGCAGTAACGTGATACCGCTGCCCGCAGCCACCATATTACGCAGCGTTTCCATACTGGTCGCCCGGAAGTGAGTATCTTCCCGCGCGCCCGCCTGGAAACAGAATCCCATCGCCTGGTCACGCAGACAGTGCCCGTCTTCCAGCATCAGCAGTTTTTCGCCGGCCAGCTCGTGCATTTCCACTTCCTGACGTGATGCCCACGGATGCTCATCATAAATCGCCAGTTTCATCGGCTCATTAAACAGCGGTTCTTCAATAAAGCTGCCGGTTTCTTTTACCCGCGCCAGAATCGCGCAGTCGAGTTTGCCGCTGTCCAGTTGCGCCAGCAACTGATGTGTCTGAGCTTCATGCAGATACATCTCGAGTTTCGGCCATAACCTGTGCAGTTCCGGAATGATATGCGGCAGCAGATACGGGGCGATGGTCGGGATCAACCCGATATGCAGTGGTCCCGCCATGCTTTCCCCCTGAAGAGAAGCCATTTCCTCAAGGATTTTCACTTCACGCAGGATGGTCCGGGCCTGATCCACCAGCAGCATTCCCTGCTGGGTAAACAGGACCTTACGGCTGGTCCGCTCCAGCAGCATCACTCCCAGCTCATCCTCAAGCTTACGGATCTGCCCGCTCAGTGTCGGCTGGCTGACATGGCAGGCATCCGCCGCACGGCGAAAGTGATTATGCTCAGAAAGTGCCACCAGATATTCCAAATCCCGGATATTCATGCCTGTGTCTCCGTCTGCGATTAATAGATAAAATCAATTGATAACTATCATAACGCAACTGCATTGTTAGTCGAGCTTAAATCGCAGGCCGGAAACAGACAAAAAACCGATAGCGTTACCGGTAAGCACAGGCTTTTACATCACTTTTCCGCATTAACCGGTAAGAAAGCATGACGGTCAGGCCGGAGGCGGCGATATACACCCCGGCATATGTCAGGTTATATGACACCAGCCAGCCGATAATTAACGGGGTAAACCCGCCGATCAGAGTGGATGCCAGGTTATAACCCAGACTTAAAGTGGTAGTGTGACCACGGGAAATACCGGCAATCACGGATGCCAGAGTGCAGGAAATACAGGACGCATTAATGGTCAGAACTAACTGAGCGGTAATCACCAGACCGGTTTGTTCGCTGCTGAGTAAGAAATAAATTGGCACTGATAATATCACCAGACATCCGGCACTGATTTTAAAAACACGTTCTGCTGAACTGTATTTATCCGTCAGCCACCCGCAGATAAGAATAGAGATGAACAGGAAACAGGATGAGTATATTGCATAACCTTCTTTCAATATGTCTATCTTAATCTGTTCACGGACCAGTGAGGAAGACATGTTATAAGAATAGAAAACAGCGGAACCCGGAATTGTCATCAGAAAGATAAGCAGCGCCTGATAGCCGTTAACCTGTTTGTCCGTTACCGGTTTAACAGATAGTTCCGGTAATCGTGTACGGAACCAGAAACTCATCATAATATTCGCCAGGCCAACTAATAACGGGATACGCCAGCCAATACTTTGCATCATATCTGGTGTAAGCATCTTCTCCAGACACAAAACCAGTCCGAGGGAGATAATCACACCGAGTGTAGAACTCGCCACAATGAGTGATGACAACCTTGCCCGTTCATTATCTTTTGCATGACTGAACAGATACGTAATTAATGACGGATACTCACCACCAAAACTGAACGACAATGTCATTTGCAAAACTAAAACGGCGACAGGTGTATAAGATCCTAATACGTTAACCGGCAGTAACGCCATACATAACGTTGCAGTACCTGTGATCAGGCTGGTTAATATCAGCGCCGATCGTTTCCCTGCCCTGTCCGCATAGCGCCCGATAATATAGCCGCCGACCGGACGTACCAGAAAACGCAGCGCAAATATTCCCCAAACCATTTCAGTTGCTGATTCATAACCCAGTCTTTCAAGCTCAGCACTGAGATATACGGAGATTGCCGCAAAAACCGCGATATCGTAATACTCCAGTGCATTCCCTGCCACGGCTCCCAGCCGGTATCTCCATTTCATTCTCAATTCCCTTTGATCCTGATAAAGACGGGCTGCCCGCAGCCCGTTCTGTTATTTTGCTATTTATACAGATGGCTTATGGCAGGCTTACCAGCGTATCCAGACACGCCAGTGTGATCCCGTTTTCTTTCAGTGCATTAAACACCCCGCCGGACGATGCATGCGGGCAACCCAGTTTTTCTTTTATCCGCTGAATACGTTTATGCTCTGATGCTTCCGAACACCCCTGCACTGCGCTGATTTCTTTTATTTTTCGATGGGATAATAATAACCGGATGGTGAGAATTTCTTTGCGGGTAAAACGGATATTGCCAAAGCGCATATATTGGTGGATATCTAAAATATCAGCAGAGTCATTATTTATCCGATCACTTTCATTATCAGATTTATTTATCGCTGCCCGTAATGGCAAAGTCAATTCTTCTTTTTTCTGCCAGAGTCTGTCTGCGTAATCGGAGATAACCGGCTTCCATTTATAGATGGTCATCATATCCGCGACAGATAATTTTTTTCCTGAATTGATGGACACAATTTCAAATAAATCACCGTGCTTCGTACAGAAATCCACTTTGAACTGACTATTTTTCCCTTTCCGCAAAACTGCTCTGTACTCATCACTGTAGTTACTCCAGTACTGGATTCCTGCACTCAGGCGTTCTCCGATACGTAAATCCATATCATCCCCCCAGAATGTCAGTAACCAGTCATAGTCACTGGACAATACATTAACGGATTTTTCAGAAAGATTAATTCTGGAATAATTAATCCCCATATCATTCCAATCAAAATATTGATAAAAATCATTTGTCAGATTATTACATAATTCTTCCATTGCGATACTTTGAATATTCATATTATTCCCTGTGCAAGTGTATTCACGTTGAATCACTTTAATGTTTAGCATAGTGAAATGAAATTTCAACCCCTCAATTTACTCGTATTTTAAAATTTATAATTTAATCTACCCTTTAATTTCAGCATTAATATCACTAGTTAGCATGATATTAAATACTCACCAAATTTAGTCAGATTAATCAATAAAGGAATAAATATGAATAAGGCACAAGACTGGCATCCGGCGGATATTATTGCCGCCATCAAAAAAAGAGGAACGTCATTGTCGGCACTGTCGCGTAATGCCGGATTGCGGTCGGCAACACTGAATAATGCCCTTGCCCGGCGCTGGCCGAAAGGCGAAAAGATTATTGCGGATTTCCTGAATGTATCACCGGCTGAAATATGGCCTTCGCGTTATATGCAAAAAATATACTGATGATGATAATAAAAACCCCGGATCACGGGAAACAGCAGGTGATCCGGGGGCAATCCATGGTGTTACTAATCCATGGTGTTACTAATCCATAGTATTACACTAACTTCAGCCGGATTTTCGCTTCACTGATAGCCGCGGCCACCTGCTCCGGTGAGACACCGCCTTTCGCGCAGCGTTTTTCCAGACAGGACTGGAGTGACAGGATGTCATACACATCCAGTGCAATCACCGGGCTGAATTCCTGTAATTCTGTCAGCGGCATTTCTTCCAGTGCCACACCTTTTGCTATCGCACCGACCACCACTTCGCCGACAATATGATGCGCCTCGCGGAACGGAACACCTTTTGCCACCAGGTAATCCGCCAGTTCTGTCGCATTGGCATAGCCCTGTTTGGCCGCTTCCTCACAGCGCGGGCGTTTTACCTGAATACCTTCCAGTACCAGCGCCGCCATATGCAGACAGTCCAGCCAGGTATCGAGAGCATCAAACAGCCCTTCTTTGTCTTCCTGCATATCTTTGTTATAAGCCAGCGGCAGGCCTTTGAGTGTCATCATCATACCGGTCAGTGCGCCCTGTACCCGTCCGCATTTACCGCGGATAAGCTCAAGGGCATCCGGGTTCTTTTTCTGCGGCATCAGGGAGGAGCCGGAAGTGACGCGATCAGATAATTCAATAAACGCTGCTTCACCGCTGTTGAAGAAAATCATGTCTTCAGCAAAACGGGAGAGATGCACCATGCTGATCGCCGCATCGCTGAGCAGTTCCAGCACATGGTCACGGTCAGATACACTGTCGAGGCTGTTACGGGTCGCACCCGCAAATCCCAGCCAGCCGGCCAGCTGTTCCCGGTCGATGGCATACGCGGTTCCGGCCAGTGCGCCCGAACCGAGCGGGCTGTAATCAAAGCGCGCCAGCGCATCACGGACACGGCTTTCATCCCGCGCCAGCATTTCACTGTATGCCAGACACCAGTGGGCAAAGGTCACCGGCTGCGCCCGCTGTAAGTGGGTGTAGCCCGGCATCACCGCATCCTGATTCTGCTCCGCCGTCAGCACCAGTGCCTGCTGTAATTCCTGCAATGCCGCGAGGATCTGGCTGACCGCCTCTTTGCACCACAGTTTTAAATCCGTGGCCACCTGGTCGTTACGGCTGCGTCCGGTGTGGAGTTTTTTCCCCAGATCGCCGACTTTAGCGATAAGTTTACCTTCCACCCAGCTGTGAATATCTTCCGCATCACTGCGCAGAATGGCACGCGGGTCGGCCTGTACTTCCGCCAGCAGCTCATTCAGTGCCTGCTCCAGTGCCGCCTGCTCCTGCGCGGTCAGCACATTGACAGTCACCAGTGCTTTCGACCAGGCCACAGAGCCGGTAATGTCCTGCTCCGCCAGACGATAATCGAATTTCAGCGAGTCGTTGAATTGTTTGAACCGTTGATCTGCTTCCTGACTGAAGCGTCCGCCCCACAGTGCCATACTTTTTCCCTTTCTTTCTGTTTTTAATGATAAATCAGTCTGATGCACGTCCCTGTGCATAATCTCCCTGTCTCCCGCCGGTTATTTCTGTGCTTTCAGCGCACGGATCCGCGAGGAGAGTGAATACAGGCGGATAAAGCCGCCCGCATGGCTGTGGTCATACACGTCATCTTCGCCGAATGTGGCGAATTCTTCAGAGTAAAGGCTGTTGGCAGACTGTTTCTGAATCGCCGTAACCTGGCCTTTATAGAGTTTCAGCACGACTTCGCCGCTGACCTCTTCCGCCAGGGAATCTGCTGCTGCCTGAATAGATTTACGCAGCGGGGCAAACCAGCGGCCGTCATACACCACATAGGACATTTCAAGTCCGATCTGCTGACGCCATTTGAAGCTGTCGCGATCGAGGATGATCTCTTCCAGTCCGCGCAGTGCCGCCATCATGATGGTGCCCCCCGGGGTTTCATAACAGCCGCGGGATTTCATCCCCACCAGCCGGTTTTCCACAATATCGATCCGGCCGATGCCGTGTTTCGCGCCCAGTTCATTCAGGGCATTCAGGCAGTTATACGGGGACAGCGCTTTGCCGTTCACGCCGGTGACTTCACCGGCCTTAATGGTGACAGTGACCAGTTCCGGCTGATCCGGGGCTTCCTGCGGATCAGCAGTCCATACCCAGCAATCCGCATTGGACTGATTCCACGGGCTTTCCAGCACGCCACCCTCGGTGGAGATATGCCATGCGTTTTCATCACGGCTGTAGATTTTTTCCAGGGATGCGGTAGTCGGGATATTACGGACTTTCAGGTAATCCAGCAGTGCCTCACGTGAACGCAGATCCCACTCACGCCACGGTGCAATCACTTTCAGCTGCGGCGCAAGGGCGGTATAGGTTCCCTCAAAGCGCACCTGGTCATTCCCTTTGCCGGTCGCACCGTGTGCCAGCGCATCCGCACCGACTTTCAGTGCCAGCTCAACCTGTGCTTTGGCGATAATCGGCCGCGCCATGGAGGTGCCCAGCAGATATTTACCCTCATACAGAGCGCCGCTTTTCAGCACCGGATAGACAAAATCTTTGATAAATTCTTCGCGCAGATCGACGACATAGCAGGAAGATGCCCCGGAGTTCAGTGCTTTCTGCTCGACACCGTCGAGATCTTCCGCGCTCTGACCGATATTGGCGACAAATGCCACCACTTCACAGTTATCACAATGCTCTTTCAGCCACGGAATAATGGCCGATGTATCCAGGCCGCCGGAGTAAGCCAGTACGATTTTTTTAATGCCTGTTTTTTTTGCCTCTGTCATAACCCTGTCCTTTCAGTAAATGTTATCCGCCGCTGCGGAGTGATTCTGCCAATGTGCTGATAATCCGGATTACGCGGAAATCCGCGTGCCGATGGCTTCGCCATCAAATAATAAATGCAGCTGATCCGCATGACGCCAGGAAGCGATATCCACCGGGCGCCCCAGTGTGGCCGCCGCTTCCAGCGCCGCATTCACTTTCACAATCATGCCGTCGGTGATAATGCCGTCGTCGATCAGTTTCTGTGCATGTACGCCATCGAGTGCCTTAACTTTCTGTCCTTTGCCGTCCAGGATACCGCTGACATCCGACAGCAGTACCAGATCCGCGCCCAGCGTTTCCGCAATGGCGGTGGCCGCCTGGTCAGCATTCACGTTCATCAGCAGCCCGTCTTCTGTGATACCGATGGAACTGACGACCGGCAGAAAACCGTTGCTCAGTAACAGGTTCAGCAGTACCGGATTGCCCGGCGCGGCTTTGCCGACATGCCCCAGTTCGTCGTTTAATAGTGTGACTTTCACACTCTGACCATCGCCGAGACACAAACCGGTGCCGTTGAGCTGATAACGTGTCGCCCACGCCAGCAGTGTTTTGTTGGCACTGCCCGCCAGCGCCCCGGTGATAATGTCGATCTGATCCGCCGGAGTGACCCGCAGTCCCTGTTTTTTCACTACCGGCAACTGTAATTTCGCCATCAGTTCATCCACCACGCAGCCGCCGCCGTGAACAATGACAATGCGGCGATCATTCGACGCCCGGTATGCGGCCAGTGCGGTGAACAGACGCCCCAGCGCTTCTTCGCTGTCCAGTAACACGCCGCCTAATTTGATGACTAATGGTTCCATTTCCGTTTTCCGTCAGATAAAAGAGTAAGTCGTGCTGTCTGCTTACTGTGGCAGCAGTGACAGCGTTTCATTAAAACCAAAACGAATATTCATGCACTGAACCGCCTGAGCCGCAGCGCCTTTGAGCAGGTTATCCTCTGCACCAACGACAATCAGATGCTCCCCCTGCACGGCAAAGCCAAGGTCGCAGAACGGCTGGCCGGTGACCGCTTTCAGTGCCGGTACGCCGTGGTCATAGACTCTTACCAGTGGTTTGTCGTCGTAGGCACGGTGATAAACCGCGCTGACCTGTTCTGCGGTCACACCGCTTTTCAGTTTGCAGGTGATGGTTGCCAGAATTCCGCGCTTAAAATTGCCGAGATGCGGGGTAAAGATCACCGGTGTGCCGAGGTGTGCAGAAATTTCCGGCTGGTGCCGGTGAGTAAACAGCCCGTAGGGTTGCAGACTCACCTCACAAAAACTGTTATTCAGTGCGGCTTTACGCCCGGCACCGCTCACGCCGCTGGTGGCATTGATAACCGGCCATTGGGTCAGGTCCAGTAAGTCATTATCCAGCAGCGGTTTCAGTGCCAGCTGGGAGACCGTCGGATAACAGCCCGGCACCGCAATCAGCTGCGCGGTGCGGATGTTGTCATGCTGCCATTCCGCCAGCCCGTACACCGCCTGTGCCAATAAGGCGGTATGTTTGTGTTCAAATCCGTAGTATTGTGGGTAAAAATTATCCTGCTGAACACGGTAAGCACCTGAAAGATCAAATACCGCGCAACCTGCCGCAAGGAAAACCGGCACGAGGTCATGACTGACTTCATGAGCGGTCGCCAGGAATACCACATCGGTGTTTTGTGCAGCGGCAGCCGGATCTGTCAGCGGCTCCAGCGGTAAATCCACCAGACCTCTGAACTGCGGATGCAGATCCGAAAAACATTTTCCGGCATCCGCACTGTTGGCGGATACCATCAGGCCGGTCAGCTCCGTCTGCGGGTGGCGCTGGATATAAGCCGCGAGTTCCGCTCCGGTATATCCGCTGGCACCGATAATCAGCGTTTTCAACATAAGTTATCTTCACCTTGTACCTGAAACACAAACAATGTATTTTTATTCACATAAACTGCATGAATATTGATACTATTATGACTAAAGGCTGTCAACAGTGAATATTAAATTACCTGCATTTATTGAGATTTATCGTCAGCTCATCGCGGCACCCTCCATCAGTTCCACGGAAGCGGAATCGGATCAGAGCAATGAAACTGTGATCAATCTGCTGGCGACCTGGTTTGAAACCCTGGGATTTGATGTCGAAGTACAACCCGTTCCGGAAACACGCGGCAAATTTAATCTGCTTGCCAGTCTCGGCGACGGTGACGGCGGTCTGCTGCTGTGCGGCCACACCGATACCGTACCGTTTGATGAAGGACGCTGGAGCAAAGATCCCTTCACACTGACCGAGCAGAACAACAAGCTGTACGGCCTGGGAACTGCGGATATGAAAGGTTTCTTCGCCTTTATCCTCGATGCGCTGCGTGATATCAGTGTGAAAGATTTACAGCATCCGCTCTATATTCTCGCCACGGCGGATGAAGAAACCACTATGGCCGGAGCGCGCTATTTTGCCGCCAATGCCGCTATCCGCCCGTCTTTTGCCATTATCGGTGAACCCACGTCGTTACAACCGGTGCGGGCGCACAAAGGCCATCTCTCCAATGCTATCCGTATCACCGGCCAGTCCGGTCACTCCAGTGATCCGGAGCGCGGCGTTAATGCGATTGAGCTGATGAATGAGTCGATCACTCACCTGATGTCACTGCGTAATGAGCTGAAGGAAAAATTCAATAATCCGGCGTTTGTCATTCCGTATCCGACCATGAATTTTGGTCACATTCACGGTGGTGATGCGGCAAACCGTATCTGCGGCTGCTGTGAATTACATATGGATATCCGCCCGCTGCCCGGAATGACCCTCAGTGATATCGATGATATGCTCAATGCAACGCTGGAACCGGTGAAACAACGCTGGCCGGGGCGTCTGGCCATTGAAGCACTGCACGCGCCGATTCCGGGTTACGCCTGCCCGACCGACCACAAAATGGTCGGCGTGATTGAAAATCTGCTCGGTGAAAAAGCACAGACCGTGAATTACTGTACGGAAGCGCCGTTTATTCAGGATCTGTGCCCGACGCTGGTACTCGGTCCCGGTTCAATTGAACAGGCGCATCAGCCGGATGAATTTCTCGAAACCCGCTTTATTGAGCCGACCCGCGAGCTGCTGACCCAGCTTGTCACCCATTTCTGCTGTAAAGACCCGGCATAACCTTCTCAGCGGACAGCTGGCCTGTCCGCTGCTTTTCCCTCATCATGACGAACTTTCATACAGTGTGTGAGAAAACCTCACCCGCACTGTGACAATTAGTGGTTGACGTTTAACCAACTCATCCCGTAATCTACATCCAGACGTCTAAACGTATAGACACTTAAACAATGACGTGCCGGGATATATACCCAACGTCATTCAGGATGCAGCCAACGAACCTGCAGTTTGAATGAATAAGGGTATTTGCGCCACGGACGACTGCGGGGGGCAGCGATGAGTTTTTTACATATAGACCAGCACGAAGCACTGAATCAGAATCTGGCAGAACTGGCCGGTCGTGTGGCCGTATCCTTTGAATTCTTTCCGCCGGGCACACCGGAAATGGAAAAGACCCTGTGGCAGTCCATCGAACGCCTCAGTGTGCTGAAACCAAAATTTGTCTCCGTCACTTACGGGGCGAACTCCGGTGAACGGGATCGCACGCATTCAGTAATTAAAAATATCAAAGAGAAAACCGGGCTGATTGCGGTTCCGCATCTGACCTGTATTGATGCCACCCGTGATGAGCTGAAAACCATCGCCAAAGATTACTGGGATAACGGTATCCGCCATATTGTGGCGCTGCGCGGTGATCTGCCTGACAGCAGCAGCAAACCGGATATGTATGCCGCTGACCTGGTCGGTTTGTTAAAATCAGTCGCCGATTTTGATATTTCCGTCGCCGCTTATCCGGAAGTGCACCCGGAAGCCCGCAGTGCGCAGGCGGATCTGATTAGTCTGAAAAAGAAAATTGATGCCGGTGCAGATCGCGCTATCACGCAGTTTTTCTTTGATGTCAGCACCTATCTGCGCTTCCGTGACCGCTGCGCAGCGGCAGGGATTGATGTGGAGATTGTGCCGGGCATTCTGCCGGTCTCTAACTTTAAACAGTTACAGCGCTTCGCCGGCATGACCAATGTCCGCATCCCGGGCTGGCTCGGCACCATGTTTGAAGGACTGGATGATGACCCGGAGTCCCGCAAACTGGTCGGTGCTTCCGTGGCGATGGAGATGGTGAAACTGCTCAGCCGTGAGGGCGTCAAAGACTTCCATTTTTATACCCTGAACCGCGCGGAACTGACTTACGCTATCTGCCACACCCTGGGTGTCCGCCCGGCAGCCTGTGTGGCATAGAAAAGATAACGATATCATTGAGTAATCAGTGGTATCGTTAAATTATTTTGTATTTGACGTTATTTTAAATCATCGCTAACCTAAATAAGCATAATATAACTCCGCTGCGCTATATCTCACTCTTTATCCGTCATTGTTATATTTCACTTATGTATCACTACCGCACTTCCTGCATAATACCCGGCAAACAGGCTGTAAAAACCATAAGAATGTTTATTCTTTTTCACTCTCTCTCAGTGTGATGCTTGTCGTCACGGATATCAGCAGGTCAGAAGTCACATGAAAAAATTAGTATTAGTTTGTTTAATTGACGCAGCTATTGCAGGGTATTCTGCCGGGGCAATGGCGGATATTCAGGATGATGTGATTACCGAAAATAAATCCGGTGTTATTGTCCGGGATAATCAGCATCTGCATCTAAACCGCAACGTGACCGGAACAGATTTCATCATTGAAAACGGCGGACAGCTTTCACTAAATGCAACCAGTATACTGAACGGCGCAGTGATCAAATCCGGCGGTGAGGTCAGTTTCAGCGAAGATACCCGTTCAACGGGCACACTGGTGATTGAAAAAAGTGCGGAAGTTTTCGCGAACAATACCAATGAACAAGAAATTGATGTGACAACAAATAACCCTGCCGTACCGGGGAATGTGACATTTGAAACCGTTGATAATGCCGGATTACTGGAAATCGGCCCGGCCTGGACCGGCGGTGCGGAGGTTGAAGATTTTGCCCCGATGCCGGATAAATTAGGTGCGGATTTGGTCACCACCATTAATACCCTGAATATGAAGGGCGGCATGGTCGCCCTGGAAGCTTATTCTCCGGCGGCTCAGCAAAATCACCTGAAGATCGGTACATTAACCGGACAGGGGGATTTTTATATCTCCACCCAGATGGCAGATGGCTGGGGCGATCATATTACTGTCAGCAATAAAGCCACCGGTAATTTCGGTATTGAATTTGCGGACTCCGGTAAAGAACCGAAAAGCGCCACCCGCCACACTGTGGTTTCTGTTAACAGCGGTGATGCCGCGTTCCGTCTGCTGAATAAAGATGAGACTGCTGAAATCGGTGCTTATCAGTATTCCCTGAAGAAAACCCAGTCCGGCGAAAGCACAGAGTGGTACTTACAGGGCAAGCGCAAAGGCGATAAAGATACCGACAACGGTAATAACGGCGGCACCAAACCCGTCCTGAGTTACAGCGCCAAAAATGTGATGGCAATGGCAGCGGCACCGCGCCAGGTGTTACAGGCGGAATCCGTGTCCCTGCAACAGCGTCTGGGGAATTACTACAGTAACCCGCAGCACAGCTACGGATTATGGACCCGTTATCTGCATGACAACACCCGTCTGAATGACAAAAACGATACTGCGTTTAAAAATAAACTCGACGGTATGCAGATTGGTGTGGATAAACCACTCCGCCTGAATGATGCCACTGTACTGGTTGGTGTCTTCACCGGCTTCAGCCACAGCAAAGTCAGTACCTCTGATTACGGCAACGGTACGGTTGAAAGCTGGCATGGCGGCCTTTACGCCACCTGGCTGCACGACAGCGGTTTCTACGCAGATACTATGCTCAAAGGCAACCGTCTGGATAACAGCAATAACGGCCGGATGAAAAACGGCAGTGCCGCCCGTGGCGATTATCATCAGAATGCCTTTACTGCCACTATCGAAAGCGGATTTAACTATGAAATCCTGCCTGCCCTGACCGTACAGCCATACGGCAGACTGCAATATGCCCGGATCGGCAGCGCGGCTTATCAGTTAAGCAACGGTATGCGTGCTGATATTCACAGTGCGGACAGTTTTCAGGGAGAAGCCGGTACACTGATTACCACCTCCTTTGAGGTCAGCAGTGCCGTGCTGAAACCGTATGCCCGCCTGGCGGTGGTTCATGAGTTCACCAAAGAGAATGATGTAACCATCAACCGCGCCAATACCTTCAGTAATGATTTTTCCGGCAGCACCGGCAAATATGGTCTGGGACTGGATGCACAGATCACTCCGCAGGCCGCATTCTATACTGAAATCAATTACCTGAACGGTAATAAGAGTGAAACACCGGTCAGTGCTGATCTTGGTTTCCGTGTGCGTTTCTGATAACACCACACTCAATAAAGCGCCCGGCAGATTTCACCGGGCGCTTTAAGACGGTAAAAAAAATATATCAGCGCTTATTTCATCAATTGTCTTTCATTGATTCTAACGTGATAACATCATACATATCTAATACAGGCTTGTGTTCAATATGATTAATATCATGTGCCACCAATATGTCAGAAATAACGCCTTTTTTTATTTCATCCACATAGCGCTCAACAACCTCTGTTCCCCTGATATGTATACTGCCTGAGCCCTTTTCTGCCATCCCCAGTACCGCCCGTATTTTTTCCTGCATCTCTGGCGCAGTGTCCGGTTTCTGCATTTGTTTGCTCAGCATATCATACAGCTCCTGTGCGGAGCACTCCGATGCTTTCAGTGCAGATAATCTGCCAATAGACGCACTGCCGGGTACACCCGTTTCACTTCTGGCAAAAATCTTATCAGGCAGCGTCATCCCCAGTTTTTTCACGCAGCTACCGGTGAATCCCTCTGTATAGTATTTCTGTTTCACCAGCGTTTTCGCCAGTAATGCACCACACGCTTTCATAATATTATGATCTTTCTGTGTGCGGCATCCCGTGGAGAATGTCTGACAACTGTTCATAACAGTAACTAAGTTATCTGTCACTATCTGAGAAATATTATTTTTTTCTGCTGTCATCTGATTAGCGGGTGTTTTATGAACCACATTCTGTACTACTGCACCTGGTTGCAATTTTCATTCCTTATTTAATAAAAAACAAATAAATAGTAAGGAATGGATCAATCGCCGTATTTTAAAAAATCACCTTTTGCTTTTGATAAAAAATAAGGGTTACACACTTTCGTCTGTAACCCGTATCAAAAGGATGACGCGTTTATGAGAACTCTTTAAATGCCTTTAATGTATTCGCTGCATACATCACAGACGGTCCGCCACCCATGGCAACCGCCACACCCAGCGCTTCCGCCAGCTCCTGCTCTGTGACACCCAGGTCAACCAGCGCTTTGGTATGAAAACCGATACAGCCGTCACAACGGTTTGCTACTGCAATGCCTATCATAATGAGTTCTTTGGTTTTTTTATCCAATGCCCTTCTGTTGTACTCGCGCCCACCAGGCCGGAGAACGCTTTCATCACCGCCGGAATATCTTTGCTCAGATCCTGCATATTGCCGGAGATCTCTTTCATTATTTCCTGATAATAAGACATGCTCACCCTACGTTATACAATAATACAATATATGTTTTTATATTATATAAGGTGGTAGTAAATGCAATGCCATTTTTCGTAAACACACTCCTGTGTTGTGTTACACCCGCTGATTTTCCATAAAAAATGGCCGCGATTGCGGCCATCTCCGGAGAAAACGAAAATATACTGATATCAACCGGTGTTGCGCATCCCGGCGGCAATACCTGCGATAGTCACCATCAGTGCCTGTTCCACCTGCGGGTCAGACTGATCACATTCGCGTGAGCGGTGCAGCAGTTCAGCCTGCAAGACGTTCAGCGGATCGGTATACACGTTACGCAGTGCGATAGATTCCGCAATCCACGGCAGGTCAGCCATTAACTGCTCATCTTTGGAAATCATCAGGACACTCTTAATATCCTCTGATAACTGTTCGCGCAGTTTTGCCCCCAGCGGCCACAGACGCGGCTCCACCAGACGCTGGTCATAGTATTCCGCCAGCCATAAATCGACTTTGGCGAACACCATTTCCAGCATACCAATACGGGTTCTGAAGAATGGCCACTGGTAATACATCACTTCCAGCATAGCCCGGTTACCTTCATCCACGGCGGTTTTCAGTGCCGCACCCGCACCCAGCCAGGCCGGCAGCATCAGACGGTTTTGCGACCAGGCAAAAATCCACGGGATCGCACGGAGGGTTTCCACACCACCGGTCGGACGGCGTTTTGCCGGGCGGGAACCCAGCGGCAGTTTGCCCAGTTCCTGTTCCGGGGTGGCCGCGCGGAAATACGGGACAAAATCCGGTTGTTCGCGCACGTAATCACGATACATCTCACAGGAGACTTCAGACAGACGATCCATCACCACCGCCCATTCCGGTTTCGGCTCCGGCGGCGGCAGCAGATTCGCTTCCAGACTGGCGCTGGCATACATCGCCAGGCTGCTGATAGTGACCTGCGGCAGACCAAATTTAAAGCGGATCATCTCACCCTGCTCTGTCACACGCAGGCCGCCTTTCAGGCTTCCCGGCGGTTGTGAGAGCAGTGCGGCATGTGCCGGTGCGCCCCCGCGGCCGATGGTGCCGCCGCGGCCGTGGAACAGCGTCAGTGTCACACCTTCTCGGGCGCAGACTTTAATCAGTGCATCCTGGGCGCGGTACTGTGCCCAGGACGCCGCCATAACACCGGCATCTTTGGCTGAGTCGGAGTAACCGATCATCACCATCTGGCGATCACTAATCAGGTTACGGTACCAATCGATGCTCAGCAGACGGGTGATGACACTCTCTGCATTATTGAGGTCATCCAGGGTTTCAAACAGCGGTGCGACCGGCAGTGTGACCGGGCTGCCGGATTCTTTCAGCAGCAGTTTAACGGCCAGAACATCTGACGGCACTTTCGCCATCGAAATCACATAGGAAGCGACAGAATTTTCCGGTGATTCGGCAATCACCCGGCAGGTATCAAAGACTTCACGCGTTTCATTGCTGCACTGCCAGTTCTGCGGTACCAGCGGGCGTTTTGACTGCAATTCACGCAGCAGGAACTCCTGCTTTTCCTCTTCCGGCCAGTCAGCATAATTCCCGAGGCCGAGGTACTGTGTCAGTTCAGACAGTGCTTCAGTGTGACGGGTGCTTTCCTGACGCACATCAATACGCACCAGCTGCAGACCAAAGCAGCGGATACGGCGCAGTGTATCCAGCAACTGGCCGTTGGCAATAATCTTCATGCCGCACTCAACCAGCGAGCGGTAGCAGAGATACAGCGGCTCCCATAACTCTTCGTTATCCGTCAGCAGGTTGTCCGGTTTGATAGCCGGTTCACCGGCCAGACAACGTTCCAGATAGTCCAGTGTGCTTTTCAGACGGGCGCGCAGCTGTTTGGTGATCACACGATACGGCTCGGCAGCATCTTCACCCACGCGCTCACGCAGCTCCGGTGTGCATTCACTCATGGAAAGCTCGGAAACCAGCACCTGAATATCATTATAAAACAGATCGGCTGCCTTCCAGCGGCTGAGGGTCAGCACGCGCCGGGTGATATCTGCGGTCACATTCGGGTTACCGTCGCGGTCACCGCCCATCCAGGAGGTAAAGCGGATCGGCGTGGCTTCCACGGACAGGTTATAGTCCAGTGACGCCTCAAGCTGCTCATTAAATTCGCGCAGAAACGCCGGAACCCCTTCCCACAGACTGTTTTCCACCACAGCAAAGCCCCACTTCGCTTCATCAAGCGGTGTCGGACGGTCTTTGCGGATTTCATCGGTATGCCAGGCCTGTGCCACCAGCTGACGCAGACGGCGCATAATACGATCATGCTCATAGTCAGCCAGATCATCGTGATCCAGCTGTGCAAGGCAGGTATTCACCGCCACCAGTTTATGGATCAGCGTACGGCGGGCAATTTCAGTCGGATGCGCGGTCAGCACCAGCTCAATGGAAAGCTCATCCACGGCCTTGCGCATCTCTTCATTGGTAAAGTTTTTGGCTTTCAGCTGATCAAACAGCGCCGCCAGAGCGACCGGATTGCTGGCCGCCTCACCGTGCGGCGAAATGCTGTGATACTGCTCCGCCACGTTGGTTAAATTCAGGAACTGGTTAAATGCACGGGCAACCGGCAGCAGTTCTTCATTGGATAGATTTTGCAGTGTCATCAGCAGCTTCTGCCGCTGGATTTCATTCCCTGCCTGTGATGCTTTGGATAACTTGCGGATGGATTCTACTTTTTCGAGAATATGTTCACCCTGGGCCTCTTTGATCGTGTCTCCGAGAAGTTTCCCGAGCATACTGACGTTACTGCGCATTGCGGAATATTGTTGATTCATACGACCCCTGACCCTTATTGACGGCAGAATCCTATGACCGCCGGTGAGGAACTTTCAGCCGGCAGTTCTCTGTCCTGTACATCTTAGTGATTTCATACGACGGATTAATTCTTATTTTGTGACGCCGTTCCCTTGCATTTATCTCTGCCCTATATTCATATCAAAAAAAACGCGCTTTGAAAGGACTTTATCAGATTTAATTGCCGCACAGACATCATGCGGCACACCGGCTGTCACCGCATTATCGGGTAAAAATCCGTCCCGGCAGCATAATGAAATGGAAAAACAAGCGTTACAGACAGATATCGCGAATTAAGGCAAAAATAGTAACGATTCAGCCTGAGCAAAAATCCTCAGTCCGGCGGGAAAAAATTCAGCAGAAGCGTTTAATGTCAGCGGGAAAATAACAGGGAAGTGAAAATAGTAACGGGATGCAATTAAATCCGTTAATTGCATCCCGCCGGGATTGTTTCTGTCCTCAGACTGACATCCTGTCAGAAGAAGCACATCCGGTGCATATCCTTACCATGACATCCTGTCACAGCCATCATCCATAATGGTTATATGTCCGTTATGAAACATCACCATGCGTTATTTATATCAATCCTGTACCTTTAACGTAATAAGATAATTCCCGTTATAGTCATCTTTTGTTCTGCTTACAGGATAATTAAGATTATTTAACCCCGTTAGTTATCACAATCCGACGAATTACAATAACTGTGCCAGGCGGTTTAAATCTGACAGGATCGCCCCGGCGGTGACATCCCGTCCGGCACCCGGCCCGCGGATCACCAGCGGATTATCACGGTACCAGCGGCTTTCCACCGCAAAAAGGTTATCACCCGGCTGTAATGACGCCAGCGGATGTTCAGGACGGACCGCCTCCACGCCGACCCGTGCCTTGCCGTTAGCATCAAAGCGGGCCACGTAGCGCAGCACCATGCCCATTTCGCGGGCGGCTTCCAGCCGGCAGGCCATCTGTTCATTCAGTGCAGTGACATTCTCAAAGAAGTGATCGGTGGTGCCTTCCTGTGCCGCTTCCGGCACCAGGGACTCCACACGGACATCTTCCGGCTCAATTTCATATCCGGCTTCGCGGGCAAGGATAATCAGCTTGCGCATTACGTCCTGACCGGACAAATCAATACGCGGGTCCGGCTCGGTCAGTCCCTGCTGCCAGGCCTGCTCCACCAGCTCACTGAACGGTACGGTACCGTCGAATTGCAGGAACAGCCAGGAAAGTGTGCCGGAGAAGATCCCGCTGATCGCCAGAATACTGTCACCGCTTTCATGCAGATCGCGCACACAATGGTTGATCGGCAATCCGGCACCGACAGTGGCATTGTACAGCCAGTGACGCCCGGTTTTGCGGAAAGCATCGCGGATCTGACGGTAATCACGGGTTTTGGCCGCCCCGGCAATTTTGTTGGCACTGATAACATGGAAACCGTACGCGGCAAAATCGGCGTAGCTTTCCGCCAGTGCTTTGCTGGCGGTCAGATCGATAATGACCAGGTCATCAAACGGATGGTTGCGCATCCACAGATAGAGCGTGTCTTCATCTGCCACCGGCTCCGCTTCTTCATTAAAGAAAGCCAGTGCACGGCTCGGATCAAGCCCGTCATAGCTGAGCAGTGCCCGTTCGCTGTCCGCCACACCGGCCAGGATAAATTCAAACCCGCTGCGGGCAGAGAGATTGCTCTGCTCACGCGCGAACAGCTCCAGCCAGCGGCTGCCGATATTCCCTTTGCCGAAGACCATCAGACCGATTTGTTTTTCCGCACGGAACAGGCTCTGGTGCAGACCCTGAATCACATGTCCGGTCTGGCGGGTACGCAGAATCGCCACCAGGCTGATGCCGTCCTCCGCCTGCCAGATAAACTCCACCGGCTGATCTTTGAGCTGCTGATAAAAACGATGATAATGCAGCAGATTTTTACAGACTCCCGCCCCGACCAGCGCCACCAGCGAGAAGCCGTCACGCAGGGTCAGAGTGCCCGGCAGACCGGCACTTTCCAGCACATGCAGAGCACTGTCCGCCACTTCAGCGGTATAACTGAGCTGAATAAGATTGTCATCATTATGCAGACCAACGGCCAGCGGGCGGATCTGGCTGCGTTTAAGCAGCAGATCAATACTTTTATAACGTGCTTTGGCGTCATCCCCGGCCGGCAGGCGGATATCAATCAGGCAAACCTCATCATGGTTTGTCACGATTTTCGCCCCGGTACCGGATGCCAGCACACGCTCAATTTTTGTCGATCCCTGCTCAGGCTGATAACTGCAGCGCAGCTGTAAATCGATATCACTGACGGACACCGGCTGTAATGTGCGGGTATGCAGCACCGGTGCGGCGAGACGTGCCAGTTCACTGGCTTCATCCAGACGCAGCAGCGGCAGCAGACAGGCATCTTTGACTTTGCGCGGGTCGGAGCTGTAAACCCCGGCAACATCACTCCAGATGGTGACTTTTTTCACTCCGGCCAGTGCACCAACCTGGGTAGCGGAATAGTCACTGCCGTTACGGCCGAGCAGCACGGTTTCCCCGGCAGCGTTACGGGAGATAAACCCGGTCACCACCAGACGCTTACCCGGATGCAGCGCCAGCAGTTCTGCCAGCAGCGGCTGCGACCGCGCGGTATCCACTTCCGGCTGCGCCGCCCGTTCCGCACACAGGAATGTCCGGGCATCCAGCCACTGTGCGGCCATACCCTGCTCCTGAAGTACCTGAGCCATCAGACGGGCAGACCAGATTTCCCCGTGGCCGGTCACTTCTGCGTAAATCACATCATTCAGCGGATTTTCCAGCAGTTTCGCCAGGCGCTGAATATCATCATTAAACTGAAAAATCAGGACATTGGCCTGAACTTCCGGCAGTAAGTCGCTGATAAGGGTTGTCTGATAGCGTTGCAGGGTCTGCCGCGCCTGTTCTGCGGCAGCACGATCACTCTGACTCAGTTTGACCCAGTTAATCAGCTGGTTGGTGGTACTGCCCGCGGCAGATACAACCATCAGGTCATCCGGCTCACTGTAGTTCGCCATAATATTCGCCACCCGCAGATAACATTTTGCATCTGCCAGGCTGCTGCCGCCGAATTTATGTAACTGACGCCCTTTTACTGATTCATCAATCGCCAACGCACTCATGATTACCCTTACCCCTTAGTCACTGACTGAAATGCGCGATCCAGATCAGCAATCAAATCACTGCTGTCCTCAATCCCCGCAGAAATACGTAATAAGCTGTCTGAAATTCCCGCTGCATGCCGTGCCTGCTCCGGCATTCCCGCATGTGTCATCGTCGCGGCATGGGAAATCAGCGTTTCCACCCCGCCCAATGACTCTGCTAGTGTAAAGAGAGACAGGTGAGATAAAAAGCGGGAAATTGCAGCTTCATCACCATTAATGTCAAAACTGAGCATTGCACCGAATCCTTTCTGCTGCTTTGCGGCCAGTTCATGTCCGGGATGCGTCTCCAGTCCCGGATAATACACTTTTTTCACCAGCGGCTGATGCACCAGATAATCCGCCAGGATGCGGGCATTTTTTTCCTGTAAGGTGATTCTCGGGATCAGGGTGCGGATACCGCGCAACAGCAGATAGCTGTCAAACGCCCCCAGCGTCACACCGATATTATTCGCCCACCACGCCAGCGTTTCACAATGTTCCGCATCTGCGGCGATCACCACACCGGCCACCACATCAGAATGTCCGTTCAGGTATTTGGTGCAGGAATGGATGACAAAATCCGCGCCCAGCGCCAGCGGCTGCTGCAATGCCGGACTGAGAAATGTGTTATCTGCCGCCACCAGTGCCCCGGCCCGATGTGCTTTTTCACTGACCGCCGCGATATCCGTGATCCGCAGCAGCGGATTGCCCGGCGTTTCAATCAGCACCAGTTTCGGCTTTTCTGCCAGTGCGGCACTGAGTGACGCCTCATCGTTCATATCCGCAAAACGGACAATAAAATGGCCGCGCTGCTGACAACTGTCGAGCAGCCGGTAAGTACCGCCGTAACAGTCGTGCGGCGCCACAATCACATCCCCGGGTGATAAAAACACCGTGAACAGCAGATGCAGTGCTGACATCCCGCTGCTGGTGACCACTGCCCCGGTGCCGCCTTCCAGCTCAGCCAGTGTGCGGCCGGTGATATCCCGGCCGGGATTGCCGCGCCGTGAATAGTCATGTTCACGCGGGCTGCCGAAAGCCGGAAAATTGTAAGTCGACGAGAGATACACCGGCGGTATGACACAGCCGAATTGGTTCTCTTCATTAAGTCCGTTATGAATTGCCGCTGTCGCGGGTTTGCGTGCCATACCTCTTTCCCTGTCAGTAACCGAACGAGTTATCAGCATATCCGCGGTTTATTTAGACGTCAATATGTCTGGACATCCATCCTGCTTTACGGTTATATATACAAGTGGGATAATACCGATATCTGTCTGGCACAATTCTGTGCCCGGCTCCTCCTCAAACTGACTAAGATAACAAGGTAATCCATGGCTGAATGGAACGGCGAATATATCAGCCCTTATGCTGAGCATGGCAAAAAAAGTGAGCAGGTAAAGAAGATTACAGTTTCTATCCCGTTGAAAGTGCTTAAAATTTTAACGGATGAGCGCACACGCCGCCAGGTGAATAACCTGCGTCATGCCACCAATAGCGAACTGTTATGTGAAGCATTTCTGCATGCTTTTACCGGACAGCCACTGCCCGATGATGATGACCTGCGCAAAGAACGCAGCGATGAAATCCCGGAAGTGGCGAAAGAAATTATGCGCCAGCATGGGGTCGACCCGGATACGTGGGAATATTGAGTTTTATCCGCGTGTTATACGACTTATCACCCCGGAAACAGACATAAAAAAACGCCCTGTGAAATATTTTCATTCAGGGCGTTTTTTATGGAACAGAGCGCGGCATGCCGCGCTGTGCCATTATTTCTTCGCAGAAGGAACGCTGAAGCGTTTGTTGAAGCGATCAACACGGCCGCCGCTTGCAACGTCACGCTGTTTACCGGTGTAGAACGGGTGGCATTCGCCGCACACGTCCAGGTTCAGGTTGTGACCTGCGGTAGAGTTAATTTTCATTACGTTGCCGCAAGAGCAGGTTGCAGTGATTTCTGCGTAGTCTGGGTGAATACCTTTTTTCATGGGGAAAACCTCGGTTAAGGCCGTGTCGCTATCCGGGCCTTTTTGCCGGACACCACACGTCGTGTTGATGATAAGTTATCGCTGGTATTTTAATTACCAAAGGCGGCGGATCATACAGAAAATCCCGGAACCATGCAATGAAATCCGCTGTCTTTTCGTGGTATTCTGAGTTCTGTTTTACGGATAATTTCCCTGTTTTTACCGGGGGAAAGCTGAAATCCGGTGATTATTCAGACACTTTTGTACCTTTTTCGCCGCTGTGTATTTTTTACGCGCCGGCGCTCTGCCGATGATGGACATTATAATGACAGTCGTCCGGGTGATATTACCAGTACCACTGACACAAACATTTGATTATTTACTGCCTGATGATATGCCCCGCCCGGTGCCGGGGGCACGGGTGATCGTGCCGTTCGGACGGCAGAAACAGGCCGTCGGTATTGTGGCTGAACTGGCCGAAACCAGTACCTTCAGCCCGGAAAAACTCAAGCCGGTCATTGCCTGTCCGGATGACGATACCCTGTTTCCGGGCGATTTATGGCCGTTGCTGAACTGGGCGGCACAGTATTACCACTATCCGCCGGGCGAAGTGCTGTTTCATGCCATGCCGATTCTGCTGCGCCAGGGTAAAGAAGCCGCCTTTGCACCATTGTGGCGCTGGGAAGTTACCCCGGAAGGACGTGAGATTGATATCCACACACTCAAGCGTTCCCCGAAACAGCAGCAGGCACTGGCCTGCCTGCGCCGTCAGCCGGTTTACCGCCATCAGACCGCAGAATTTGAGCTCAGCGACAGTGCATTACAGGGACTGAAAAAGAAAAACCTGATCACCCTGAACGATGTGCAGCCGGACAACAAACCCTGGCAGCCGGGATTTGCGGTCACCGGTGAGCGTCTGAAACTCAATACGGAACAGGCCACTGCCGTGGGGGCGATCCGCGCAGAACAGCATCAGTTTTCCCCCTGGCTGCTGGACGGTGTGACCGGTTCAGGGAAAACCGAGGTGTATCTCAGTGTGCTGGAAAATGTGCTGGCCGAAGGCCGCCAGGCCCTGGTACTGGTGCCGGAAATCGGCCTGACACCCCAGACCATCGCCCGCTTCCGCGCCCGTTTTCAGGCACCGGTGGATATTCTTCACTCCGGCATGAATGACAGCGAACGGCTGGCGGTCTGGCTGCGGGCGAAACGCGGGGAAACGGCGATTGTTATCGGTACCCGCTCCGCGCTGTTCACGCCGTTTACCTCGCTCGGCATCATTATTATTGATGAGGAGCACGACGGCTCCTATAAACAGCAGGATGGCTGGCGCTACCATGCCCGCGACCTCGCGGTGTTCCGCGCCAAGAAAAATGATATTCCGATTGTGATGGGCACCGCGACCCCGTCACTGGAAACCCTGTTTAATGTCCGGCAGAAAAAATACAAAGTGCTGCCGCTGACGCAGCGGGCGGGAAATGCACAGCTTGCTGATCAGCATCTGCTCGATCTGAAAGGGCTTCCGCTCACTGCCGGATTGTCACCGCCGCTGATCAAACGTATCCGCCATCATCTGGCAGCGGATAATCAGGTCATTTTGTTCCTCAACCGGCGCGGCTTTTCCCCGGCGATGCTGTGCCACGAGTGCGGCTGGATAGCAGAGTGCCCGCGCTGCGACCATTTTTACACCCTGCACCAGAACCACCGCATGCTGCGCTGCCACCAGTGCGACAGCCAGCGTCCGGTACCGAAACAGTGTCCGCAGTGCGGCTCCACGCAACTGGTGCCGGTCGGGCTGGGTACCGAACAGCTTGAAGAGAGCATCGCTCCGCTGTTTCCGGATGTGCCGGTTACACGGCTGGATCGCGATACCACCAGCCGCAAAGGCGAACTGGAACAGCACCTCGCGGATGTGCATCAGGGCGGTGCCCGTATCCTGATCGGCACCCAGATGCTGGCCAAAGGCCACCACTTCCCGGATGTTACCCTGGTCGCCCTGCTGGATGTGGACGGCGCGCTGTTCTCCGGCGACTTCCGTGCGGCGGAGCGTTTTGCACAACTCTACACTCAGGTCTCCGGCCGGGCGGGACGTGCCGGTAAACGCGGTGAGGTGATTTTGCAGACTCACCATCCGGAGCACCCGCTGCTGACCGTACTGCTGGAAAAAGGCTACGCTGCCTTTGCCGCACAGGCGCTGAATGAGCGGCAGAGTGTCTGCCTGCCGCCTTACACCAGCCAGGTGATGATCCGTGCTGAAGATCAGAATAACCAGCGGGCAAATGCATTTCTGCAAACTGTGCGACAGTTGTTCGAATCCCATCCGCTGCGGGATGAGCATTTCTGGCTGATGGGGCCGCTGCCTGCCATTCAGGCCAAACGCGGCGGGCGTTTCCGCTGGCAGTTGCTGTTACAGCATCCGTCACGCAGTCAGTTACAGAAAATTGTCGCGCAGGCTATTCCTTATATTCAGCAGATGCCGGAGAGCCGGAAAGTCCGCTGGAATGTGGATGTCGATCCGACTGACGGCTGAGTCTGAGGCCTTACCTTGCGTGCGCTATCTCAAAAAATTGAGATATCTCACAGTTTTATGCAAACCAGGTAACAGATTAATTTTACAAAGGGCTTAGAATAGCCGTTAATAGAATGATTAATAAACCGTCTGAATTTCACTTAAGAAGCTCAGGCGGTTTTTCACAGGTATGTGAAAAGCACGTATGTGAAAAATACAGCGGACCATAATGATCACAAAAACCGCGCAATCGATACACTTACAGGGTAACCAAAGGAATTAATGATGGAACCACGCCGCAACGATACCGGCGCGACAATGAAAGATGTTGCCAGAGCCGCGGGCGTCTCAACCGCAACCGTGTCGCGGACACTGATGAATCCGGAAAAAGTGTCCGTACAGACCCGGCAGAAAGTGGAAAATGCCGTCCTGGAAGTGGGATATTACCCGCACAATCTGTCCCGTGGTATGAAGCGTAATGAATCCCGCACTATTCTGGTGATTGTACCGGACATCGGTGACCCGTTTTTTACCGATATCATCGTCGGTATCGAAGAGATTGCCGCCAAACACGGCTATCTGGTATTGATCGGCGACTGCCGGTATCAGCACAAGCCGGAACATACTTTTCTGAATCTGATTATCACCAAACAAATCGACGGCATGGTACTGCTCGGTTCCGATGTGCCGTTTGACAGCCGTCATGATGAACAACGTCACTTCCCGCCGATGGTGATGGCCAACGAATTTGCCCCGGAGCTGGAACTGCCGACGGTAAATATTGATAACCTGACCGCCGCCTTTAATGCCACGCATTATTTACAGTCACTGGGACACACCCGGATCGCCTGTATTTCCGGGCCGGAAGAGCTGCCGCTGTGTAAGTACCGCATCGAAGGCTATATTCAGGCGATGCGCCGCATGGGTATGCCGGTACGGGAAGAGTATCTGGTGCGCGGCGATTTCACCCACGAAAGCGGGGCTGAGTGTGCCGCACAGCTGCTGGCTCTGCCGGAGCCGCCGACAGCTGTTTTCTGTCATAACGATATCATGGCTATCGGTGCGATCTGGGCAGCCAGAAAACAGGGGCTGACGCTGCCGCAGGATCTCTCGGTTGTCGGTTTTGATGATTTACCGGCTGCACAATACTGTTCACCGACGCTGACGACTATCGCACAACCCCGTTATGAAATCGGCCGCCAGTCTTTTTTACTGCTGCTGGAACAGTTACAGGGACACACCGTGGCAAAAGGTTCACGCCTGCTGGATTCTGATTTAATCATCAGAGAGAGTGCCTGCGCGCCTAAAAGCTAGGCAAAGACCATAAGGTTAAGTAACATGTAACGCTGAATAATATGTTTCCTTAACCGACTCATTAGTGAATTGAAACAGTGGCACAACGAGATTATGTGGGACGCGGCCGCTCTGCGCCGCGTAAAAAAAGTAAATCACGGAAGAAAAGTCAGGCGAAAGGCCTGCCGTTCACCACATTGGTGATCGCCGTGGCACTGGTGGTTCTTTTTGTCGGCGGCCTGTTCTATCTGGTCTATAACAAAAAAAGTCAGACCACCGCTGACAGCATTGTTCCCCCTGCGCATCAGCAGAGTACCGGTAACGGGCTCCCGCCGATCCCGGAGGAACGCTGGCGCTATATCAAAGAACTGGAAAACCGGGAAGCCGGGGTACCGGAGCAGTATTACTCCAACCCGCAGGCACCGGCCAACCGTATTGATCCGGGTGCAAAACTGACGGAGGAGCAGCGACAACTGCTGGAACAGATGCAGTCTGATATGCAGCAGGCTCCGGTTCAGTTACAGGAAGTCCCGGCAAACGGTACGGTTCCGCGCTCTCAGGTGGTAGTCACCGGTCAGGCTCCGCAGCTGCGTATGCAGCCGGAAACCCGTCCGGCACCGCAACCGGCTGAAAAACCGGCGGAGAAACCAAAACCGGTGCAGGAAAAACCGCAGGCTGCGCCTGAGCGCTGGTTAATCCAGTGCGGCTCATTCCGTGAAAGCGGCCAGGCAGAAGAAGTTCGTGCCGGTCTCGCCTTCTCCGGTATCGAAAGCCGGGTCTCACAGGGCGGCGGCTGGTATCGTGTGATGCTCGGCCCGTATGAGAAATCCGCTGCACAATCCGTGAAAAGCCGTGCCGCTGATGCCGGCGTAACAAATTGTATTCTTCGCGCTGCCGGGGGTTGAAATCCTTCAGCCCTCCCCCCATATCTGAAGTTAATTCTGTGCTGCCGGGAATATACCCGGCAGCCTTTCTCCATCCTTTAGCATAACCAGGGGCTGATTCATGACAACAATCGTAAGTGTTCGCCGTAATGGCCAGGTCGTAATTGGTGGTGATGGGCAGGCGACAATGGGTAATACCGTCATGAAAGGTAATGTCCGCAAAGTCCGCCGCCTCTATCACGACAAAGTCATTGCCGGTTTCGCCGGTGGTACCGCGGATGCCTTTACCCTCTTTGAACTGTTTGAACGCAAACTTGAACTCCATCAGGGACACCTGACAAAAGCCGCCGTTGAGCTCGCCAAAGACTGGCGTACCGACCGCATGCTGCGCAAACTGGAAGCACTGCTGGCCGTTGCCGATGAAACCGCATCGCTGATTATCACCGGCCAGGGTGATGTCGTTCAGCCTGAAAATGACCTGATTGCCATTGGTTCCGGCGGCCCGTACGCCCAGGCAGCAGCCCGCGCCATGCTGGAAACCACCGATCTGAGTGCCCGGGAAATCGCGGAGCGCGCACTGACTATTGCCGGTGATATCTGTATCTACACCAACCACAATCTGAATTTTGAAGAATTATCTTCAAAAGCATAAGGATCGACGTTATGTCCGAAATGACTCCACGCGAAATTGTCAGCGAACTCGATAACCATATTATCGGCCAGGATAAAGCCAAACGAGCTGTTGCTATCGCGCTGCGTAACCGCTGGCGCCGTATGCAGCTCAATGAAGAGCTGCGTCACGAGGTCACCCCGAAAAATATTCTGATGATTGGCCCGACCGGTGTCGGTAAAACCGAAATTGCCCGTCGTCTTGCCAAACTGGCCAATGCGCCGTTTATCAAAGTGGAAGCCACCAAATTCACCGAAGTGGGTTATGTCGGTAAAGAAGTGGATTCTATCATCCGCGATCTGACCGATTCCGCTGTCAAAATGGTGCGTCTGCAATCCATCGAGAAAAACCGTTTCCGTGCAGAGGAAATGGCCGAAGAACGCATTCTCGATGTGCTGATCCCGCCGGCAAAAAACAGCTGGGGTCAGGCTGATACTCAGGCTGAGCCGTCTGCGGCCCGCCAGGCATTCCGCAAAAAACTGCGCGAAGGGCAGCTGGATGATAAAGACATTGAAATTGAAGTGTCTGCCGCACCGATGGGTGTGGAAATCATGGCGCCTCCGGGCATGGAAGAGATGACCAGCCAGTTACAGTCTATGTTCCAGAATCTGGCCGGACAGAAACAAAAACCGCGCAAGATGAAGATCAAAGAGGCCTTCAAACTGCTGATTGAGGAAGAAGCCGCCAAACTGGTGAATCCGGAAGAGCTGAAAGAGCAGGCCATCGAAGCCGTTGAACAGCACGGTATCGTGTTTATCGATGAGTTCGATAAAATCTGTAAGCGCGGCGGCCAGTCCTCCGGGCCTGATGTCTCCCGCGAAGGGGTTCAGCGTGACCTGCTGCCGCTGATTGAAGGCTGTACTGTCTCCACCAAGCACGGCATGGTAAAAACCGATCATATCCTGTTTATCGCCTCCGGCGCATTCCAGGTTTCCAGCCCGTCAGATCTGATCCCGGAATTACAGGGCCGTCTGCCTATCCGTGTGGAATTACAGGCACTGACCACTGAAGATTTCGAGCGCATCCTGACTGAACCGAATGCGTCACTGACTGTTCAGTACAAAGCACTGATGGCCACCGAAGGTGTGGATATCACCTTTACGCCGGACGGTATCCGTAAAATTGCTGAATCCGCGTGGCAGGTCAACGAAACCACCGAAAATATCGGTGCCCGTCGTTTACATACGGTGCTGGAACGATTAATGGAAGAAATTTCCTACGATGCCAGTGAAAAACAGGGGCAATCCGTTGAGATTAATGCGGAATATGTGAAAGATCATCTGGATCAGCTGGTCGCAGATGAAGATTTAAGTCGCTTTATTCTGTAATTCGATAATAATCAGACATAATATTATTCAGACTGTACGGGTGTATGCCACCCGTCAGTTTGCGTTATTATTTTTGTCATTATTATTACATTCTGAAAAGTAAGCGAGTTTCAATGTCAGTCACCCCTTCACCGGCCATCAGCCGTACCCAAGCCTGGCTGGAAAGCCTGCGGCCCAAAACATTACCTCTCGGGGTGATCGCAATTATTACCGGTTCCGCGCTGGCTTACTGGACCGGCCACTTTAAATTCCCTGTTGCCCTGCTCGCCCTTATCACTACCGGGATTTTGCAGATCCTGTCGAATCTGGCAAATGACTACGGCGATGCGGTAAAAGGCACCGATACCGACGCGCGCCTCGGGCCGCTGCGTGGTATGCAAAAAGGTGTGATCACCGCAGCCCAGATGAAAAAAGCGCTGATTCTGACCGTCACCCTTGCCTGTCTGTCCGGGCTGGCACTGATTATTGTCGCCTGTGAGAAGCCGGAAGATATTGTCGGTTTTCTGGGATTAGGTGTTGCGGCCATTATTGCTGCGATCACTTATACCGTCGGCAAAAAACCTTACGGCTACCTCGGGCTGGGGGATATTTCTGTTCTGATCTTTTTCGGCTGGCTGAGTGTCATAGGCACCTATTACCTTCAGGCCGGTTTTTTCAGCCCGCTGACCATTCTGCCGGCGACCGCCTGCGGACTGCTGTCTGTTGCCGTGCTGAATATCAATAATATGCGCGATATCGAAAATGATATCCTCACCGGGAAGAACACCCTGGCTGTCCGCCTCGGCCCGCTGAAATCCCGCTATTATCATGCGGTGGTGATCACCGTTGCCTTCCTGTGCCTGATTCTTTTCACCCTGCTCTATCTGCACGGCTGGTACAGCTGGCTGTTCCTGCTCGCGGCTCCGGTTCTTTTTATGCATATCAGACGTGTGCTGGGCGATATGACGGCAGCGGGTATGCGTCCGCTGCTGGAACAGATGGTGAAAGCCGCACTGCTGGTTAATATCCTGTTTTCTGCGGGGCTTATCTGCCAGCGTCTGTAACCCGGATTATTGCGGAATCTGCCGCTTTCTTGATTCAGATCGGAAAGCGGTCCGCTGTTGATTTTGCAAACAACCGTACGAAAGGGCTATACTGATTATATCCGGCAGCAACCAGACGTAAAATCCTATGAAAAATGATACCTTCGACACCTCCGAACTTTGTGACATTTACCAGGAAAATGTGAATGTCGTCGAACCCCTGTTTTCCAACTTCGGGGGCTGTTCATCATTTGCGGGGCAAATCACCACCGTAAAATGCTTTGAAGATAACGGCGTACTTTTTGATCTCCTGGAAGAAGAGGGAGAGGGCCGTATTCTCCTCATTGACGGGGGCGGGTCAGTCCGCCGCGCGCTGATTGATGCGGAACTCGCGGCACTGGCGGTACAGAACGGCTGGGAAGGTATCGTAGTGTACGGTGCGGTGCGTCAGGTGGATGACCTCGCAGAAATGGATATCGGAATCCAGGCGATGGCTGCCATTCCGGCCGGATGCGGTTCAGAAGGTATCGGTGACAGCGATATCCGTGTCAATTTCGGCGGTGTGACATTCTTCTCCGGTGATTATCTGTATGCCGATAATACCGGGATCATTCTGTCAGATATCCCGCTGGCACTTCCGGATGAAGACGAAGATGATGACGATGAAGACGCGCTGACTGAAGCGTAATCCTCATCAGACACACAGACAGCAAAAAGGGCGGAATATCCGCCCTTTTGTCGTTATGACACAAGATAAAAACCGCATCACACTTAATTATTCGTTTTGCAGCAAAACCGCGATTACGCTAAATCATTCGTTCTGTGGCAAGGCGGTGAAGCGAAGAACCCCGGGAGCATACATCAGTATGTGACCGGGGAGCTGAGCGAAACCAACACAGCCACAGGGCGAAGGATGACGCGTAATGTAATTTACTGGACGTCGTCCATCTTCCCCAGCAACGCCCGCAGACGCTCCTGCCAGCCTGCCTGCTCCTGCTTCAGCTGTTCGTTTTCACGCACCAGTGACTCACGTGCACCGGCAGCATTCTGTACTTCACGGTTCAGGTTGTTGTTCGTTTCTTTTAATTCGTCGATTTCCATCTGTAACAGGGTGATGGTGTCGATAGCCTGCTGGACTTTTGCTTCCAGCTTTTCAAATACTTCAAATGACATCTTGCGTCCTCCTTGTAAGCGATGCTCTGATTGTAAGTAGGTGTTATCCATGTGTCCAGTCACATCCCGTGTATTCCCCATAATGCAGCAGAACAGAATCCGGCTGTTATTCGTCTGAATGTTGATTGCTTGTTATAAAATAAGCGAAATCGCTCAATTTGTTGACGGAATGCACAGTTTTTGATTTCGTTATTTCTCGTTTCCGCTCATTAACGATAAATTCACACTAAGACATACGTCTGATACACGAAGAACATCATTTGTTAATAATTTGCACTTATTTCACCCTAATTTTGCACTATCAGGATTGATACTATGAGTCTAATAAAATCTCCGACCCTCTTCGGACAATGTCTCTCCGAATTCCTGGGTACAGCACTGCTGGTCTTCTTTGGTTTAGGTTGTGTGGCCGCGGTCCGTATCGCCGGTGCACAACTGGGATTATGGGAAGTCAGTATCATCTGGGGTCTGGGTGTGGCACTGGCAGTGTATCTGACAGCCGGGATCTCAGGCGCACACCTTAACCCGGCCGTGACACTCGCACTCTGGCTGTTTGCCTGCTTTGATCGCCGCAAAGTGCTCCCGTATATCGTGGCACAATTCCTCGGCGGTTTTGCCGCTGCTGCTCTCGTTTATGCTATGTATTACAATGTGTTCCTCGATTATGATCAGGTGCATCATATTGTGCGCGGCTCACAGGAAAGCCTCTTTACCGCCGGTGTTTTCTCCACTTATCCGGCAGCACCGGTCAGTGTGGGTCAGGCATTCTTTATCGAAGTGGTGATCGCCGCTATCCTCGTCTGCCTTATCCTGGCGCTGACCGATGACGGCAACGGTGTGCCGCGTGGTCCGCTGGCACCACTGCTGATTGGTCTGCTGATTGCGGTCATCGGCGGCTCCTTTGGTCCGCTGACCGGCTTCGCCCTTAACCCGGCCCGCGACTTCGGCCCGAAAGTCGTTGCATACCTTGCAGGCTGGGGAGATATTGCCTTCACCGGCGGGCGTGATATCCCGTATTTCCTGGTGCCGATGTTTGCGCCAATCGTCGGCGGATTACTCGGTGCATTTGGTTACCGCAAACTGATCGGCCGTCATCTGCCGTGTGAAGTGTGTGATGTCAGGGAAGAAAAATAACACCGCAGCGAATCGCGTACTCTTACGTTATCGCGTGTTTGTTCACTCAGAAATAAAACAGGTTTAATTATGACAACAGAAACAATCACTCGTGAGAAAAAGTATATCGTCGCACTGGATCAGGGAACCACCAGCTCACGGGCGGTACTTTTTGATCGTAATGCTGATATTGTCGATATCGCGCAGCGCGAATTCACCCAGATCTACCCGAAACCGGGCTGGGTGGAACATGACCCGATGGAAATCTGGGCAACACAAAGCTCCGTTTTAACAGAAGTGCTCGCCAAAACAGACGTGCACCCGGATGAAGTTTCCGCTATCGGTATCACTAACCAGCGCGAAACCACCATCGTCTGGGAAAAAGAGAGCGGTAAGCCGGTTTACAATGCGATTGTCTGGCAGTGCCGCCGGACATCGGATTACTGCACCGGCCTCAAACAAGATGAAGAGATGGTCCGCTATATCAGGGAAAACACCGGTCTGGTGGTTGACCCGTATTTCTCCGGCACCAAAGTGAAGTGGATCCTCGATAATGTGGAGGGCGCACGGGAGAAAGCAGAGAAAGGCGAATTACTGTTCGGCACCGTCGATACCTGGCTGGTCTGGCGCATGACTCAGGGACGTGTGCACGTCACCGATCACACCAATGCGTCGCGCACCATGCTGTATAACATCCGTAAGCTGGAGTGGGATCAAAAAATCCTCGACCTGTTCGGTATCCCCCGTGCCATGCTGCCGGAAGTTAAAGCCTCATCGGAGATCTACGGCAAAACCAACATCGGCGGAAAAGGCGGCACCCGTATTCCTGTCGCCGGTATTGCCGGTGACCAGCAGGCAGCACTGTTCGGTCAGATGTGTGTTCAGCCGGGTATGGCGAAAAATACCTACGGTACCGGCTGCTTCCTGCTGATGAACACCGGCAAAGAAGCGGTGCTGTCTGAGCACGGCCTGCTGACCACTATCGCCTGCGGCCCGCGCGGTGAAGTGAATTATGCTCTTGAGGGGGCGGTATTTGTCGCCGGAGCGTCCATTCAGTGGCTGCGCGATGAGATGAAAATCATTGCCGATGCCACGGATTCCGAATATTTCGCCACCAAAGTCAAAGACAGTAACGGTGTGTATGTGGTTCCCGCATTTACCGGTCTGGGCGCCCCTTACTGGGACCCGTATGCACGCGGTGCGATTTTCGGCCTGACACGGGGTGTGAACAGCAATCACCTGATCCGCGCCACCCTGGAATCTATCGCTTATCAGACCCGCGACGTGCTGGAAGCCATGCAGGCAGATGCCGGTACCCGCCTGAAAGCACTGCGTGTGGACGGCGGCGCGGTGGCCAACAATTTCCTGATGCAATTCCAGTCCGATATTCTGGGCACGCCCGTAGAGCGCCCGCTGATCCGCGAAAGTACCGCACTGGGTGCGGCACTGCTGGCCGGGTTATCCACCGGGTTCTGGCAGGATCCGGAAGAAATCAAAGCCAAATCCACCATCGAGAAAACGTTCCGTCCGGGCATTGAAACAACAGAACGGAATGTCCGTTACAGCGGCTGGAAGAAAGCCGTTACCCGCGCACAGGACTGGGAAGATCATAACTGATTCCCTTCCCCTTTCGTTTTAACACTCTGCCGCCGGTTAATACCGGCGGTTTTTTATGCGCGAAAATAACAATCAATATCAGAACAAAGAACCATCCGACCCGGTAAAGATACCTATCCGCAGACTAAATTCCCGGAAAGTAGTTGGTGATCACAAAAAATCACTAACTGTAATCAAAATGTAACCGCCTGTGCTGAAATTCACAGTAATAACGAATTAAAACGAATATTCTGTGAGCGCAAAGGAAAACACATGAAGGTAACCGCTGCCATTCCGGTAAGCTTCGCCATCAAATACTGACAAATACTTAGCGAGGGAGATGTCTATGCTAAGCCTGTTTAAACCCGCACCACATATTCAGCGGCTCAGTGCTGACCAAATTGATCCGGTATACCGCCGTCTGCGCTGGCAAATCTTTATGGGTATCTTTTTCGGCTATGCCGCTTATTATCTGGTCCGGAAAAATTTCGCCCTTGCCTTTCCCAGCCTGATGGAGCAGGGATTCTCCAGAGGCGAACTGGGTACGGCATTATCTGCGATCTCCATTGCTTACGGTCTTTCCAAATTTATCATGGGATCGTTTTCTGACCGGGCTAACCCGCGCTATTTTCTCCCGACCGGACTTATCCTTGCCTCCGCTGTCATGCTAATCATGGGCTTTTGCGACTGGGCAACCTCTTCCGTCTGGATGATGGCCATCCTGCTGTTTATCTGCGGATGGTTCCAGGGGATGGGCTGGCCGCCGTGCGGACGCACCATGGTTCACTGGTGGTCACAGAAAGAACGCGGCGGGATTGTATCAATCTGGAACTGCGCCCATAACGTCGGCGGCGGCTTACCGCCGATGCTGATGCTGCTGGGGATGTATTGGTTCGGTGACTGGAAAGCGGCGTTTTATATGCCGGCATTTGCGGCTATCCTGGTGGCAATCATCGCCTTTGCCCTGATGCGGGACACCCCGCAATCCTGCGGCCTGCCACCAATCGAAGAATACAAAAACGACTATCCTGATGATTATACTGAGAACAGCGAAGTTGAACTGACGGCAAAACAGATCTTTATGCAGTACATCCTGCCGAATAAATTACTGTGGTATATCGCTTTTGCTAACGTTTTTGTTTATCTGCTGCGTTACGGCGTGCTGGACTGGTCACCGACCTATCTCCAGGAGGTCAAACATTTCGATATCAAAGGCTATTCTTTTGCCTATTTCCTGTATGAATGGGCGGGGATACCGGGCACGCTGCTGTGCGGCTGGATGTCAGATAAAGTCTTTAAAGGAAACCGGGGCGCAACCGGGGTGTTCTTTATGACACTGGTGACTATCGCTACTGTGGTCTTCTGGCTCAACCCGCCGGGAAACCCGGCTATTGATATGGCGTGTATGATCACCATCGGCTTTCTGATTTACGGCCCGGTCATGCTGATCGGCCTGCACGCCCTGGAGCTTGCACCGAAGAAAGCAGCCGGTACCGCCGCGGGATTCACCGGGTTATTCGGCTACCTCGGCGGCTCAGTGGCAGCAAGTGCCATCGTCGGCTTTACTGTGGATTATTTCGGCTGGGATGGCGGTTTTGGTGTCATGATTGGCGGCAGTGTGCTCGCTGTGATCCTGTTAGTTGTGGTGATGCGTGGTGAGAAGAAACACCACGATGAAATCGTCCGCAATAAAGCCTAAGCGGAGACAGACAGATGAATATATCCCGTCAGTTTTATCTTGTCAGTGCCCTCGCGGGTGCCATGCTCTGCGGCTCTGCCGCTTTTGCGGCAGACAATAAGATTGTGATTGCACATCGCGGTGCCAGCGGCTATCTGCCGGAACATACCCTGCCGGCCAAAGCGATGGCATATGCGCAGGGTGCTGATTATCTGGAACAGGATCTGGTGATGACCAAAGATGATGAGCTCATCGTCCTGCATGACCATTATCTCGACCGTGTTACCGATGTGGCAAAACGCTTTCCGGATCGCGCGCGTAAGGATGGCCGTTACTACGCCATCGATTTTACCCTCGCAGAAATTAAATCCCTGAAATTTACTGAGGGGTTTGAAATCGAAAACGGTAAAGCGGTACAAAAATATCCGGGTCGTTTTCCGATGGGAAAATCAGATTTCCGTATTCATACCTTTCAGGAAGAACTTGAGTTCATTCAGGGTCTGAATCATTCCACCGGAAAAAACACCGGGATTTACCCGGAAATCAAAGCGCCGTGGTTCCACCGTCAGGAAGGGAAAGATATCACCCGTAAAACCCTGGAAGTGCTGAAAACCTACGGCTACCAGACTAAAGATTCCGGGGTATTTCTTCAGTGTTTCGATCCGAATGAATTAAAGCGCATCAAAAATGAGCTGATGCCGGAAATGAAGATGGATCTGACGCTGATACAGCTGATCGCTTACACCGACTGGCAGGAAACCTTTGAACAGAATGCGGAAGGCAAATGGGTCAACTATAACTATGACTGGATGATGGCTCCCGGTGCGATGAGTAAAATTGCAGCATATGCTGATGGCATCGGGCCTGATTATCATATGCTTATCAGCAAAGAGTCCAGACCGGGCCACATCACTCTGACGCCGATGGCGGAAGAGGCACACGCTTCGCAACTGATGATCCATCCGTTTACTGTCCGCGCGGATGCCTTGCCGCCGTATGCGGAGAACACTGAACAGTTATTCGATGCTATTTATATTCAGGCCGGTGCAGAAGGGTTATTTACTGATTTTCCGGACAAAGGCATACAGTTTCTGCAAAAACATAAACTGCATCAGTGATCACTACTCTGTTGCGAAACAGAACAACGGGCACCGCGGTGCCCGTTTTCTTATATCAGAAGCCTGACTCAGGATGCCATCGGCTGCTGATTCTGCAACCGGTGAGCCAGCGGCAGCCAGCACAACATCATAATTACAGATACCGCCAGCATCAGCAGACCGACACTGCCCTGTCCGCCCTGCGGCATCATCGCCGAAATCCAGGTGGCGACACCGGAACCCACATTCTGTAATCCGCCCACCAGCGCACCGGCAGCCCCCGCCAGATACGGGAACGGCTCCATGGCCGCCGTGGTTGCCAGCGGGAACAGCATCCCCGCCCCGAAGAAGAACAGCGCCGCAGGGATCAGTAATGTCCAGACATTCATCACCCCCATCAGCCCGGGTATCCACATCAGTGCCCCGGCTGCCAGGCAGCAAATCACGGCACACCACACCAGAAAGCTGAACGATTTACTGTCCCGTCCGGCAAACCAGGCACCGAAAAATGCCGCCGGAATCGGCAGAATAAACAGAATACTCACCGCCATACTGCCCAGGCCCAGGCCGTCACGCATCAGCACGCCGCTGGAGGCCTCAAACACCGCCACCCCGGCCAGACCGCAAATCAGCATCGCCAGATACGGCACAAATGTCCGGTTGGTCAGCAGCAGACGGAAAGAGGCCCACATTTTTGGTTTCTCTTTCATCGGCGGACGGGTTTCCGGCAGTTTATGCCACATGTTGTAGCCCACTGCCAGACCGAGCAGCAGCAGAAACGCATAACAGGCGCGCCAGCCGAAGAAAAACGCCAGCGCACCGCCGAGCATCGGAGCAATCAGCGGGCTGACCAGAATCCCCATATTCAGCAGACTGTTGGCATAACGCAAAGAAATCCCGGTATATAAATCACGCGGCATCGTCCGCGCCATCACCCCGGCCACACCGGTGCCCAGCCCCTGTAATCCGCTGGCAATGACCAGCATGGTCAGGTTCGGCGAAAACAGCGCGACGGTCGTGGAGAGTACATAAATAAATAATCCGGTGAGGATCACCGGACGACGGCCGATTTTATCTGAGATCGGCCCATAAATAAGCTGGGATGCGCCATAGGTAAATAAATACGCGGCCATCACGCTCTGAACGGCACCCGCAGGTTCACCGAAATCCAGCGCAATATCGGTTATTACCGGCACATACACTGTTTGCGTCATTTGCCCGACAGCAATCAGCGCAATCAGCATTACCAGCAGATGAAAGTTTTCCAGTTTTTTCATTTTTATTGTCAGTCTTTACATTGTTACCGGGAGGGCACAGCACAATTCCGGCAGTGATAATTACGGCCGGAATCAGTCATACTTGCGATACTGTATAAAATAGCAAATTAAAAAAATTTTGGGAGGTAGTTCACACATTTATTTTTGTTACCAAACGACCGTTTTTATGCTGTTTCCGGCAACTAACTGTACACTTCATCCTGATTTATCGTATTCATGCGACAGTATCCTCTGACGCATTTAATCGATACATTTTTCCCCGCCGGCTCATTACACTGGTTTACATATTAATAACGATGACTCTGCGACTGACGGAGGTTATGCATGTCAAACTGGATCACAGGACGTGTCACACGTGTCACACATTGGACTGACACTTTATTCAGCCTGCATGTTCAGGCACCTGTCCGCCCGTTTACCGCGGGACAATTTGCCAAACTCGGCCTGGAAATTGACGGCGAACGCATACAGCGCGCTTATTCTTATGTTAATGCACCGGATAATGATGATCTTGAATTTTACCTGGTCACCGTCGGCGACGGTAAACTCAGCCCGCGTCTGGCAGCACTGACCCCGGGAGATGAACTGCTCATCACCGATGAAGCATCCGGCTTTTTCGTACTTGATGAGGTGCCGGACTGCGACACCCTCTGGATGCTCTCCACCGGCACTGCCATCGGCCCGTTTTTATCCATTCTGCAATACGGCAGGGATCTGGAGCGGTTCCGTCATATTGTGCTGGTACATGCCGTGCGTTATGCCGCCGACCTGAGCTATCTGCCGCTGATGCAGGAATTACAGAAAAAAATCGGGAGTGACAAACTGCGGATTGTGACGGTTGTCAGCCGGGAGCATGCGGAAAGCTCCCTGCATGGCCGGGTACCGGCGCTGATCCGCACCGGTGAACTGGAAGCGGCAGCCGGATTACCACTGACCGCCGGCAACAGCCATGTGATGCTGTGCGGTAACCCGGAAATGGTAAAAGATACACAGAATTTGCTGAAAACAGAGCGGGAGATGCGCAAACACCTGCGCCGCAAGCCCGGTCATATCACCAGCGAGCAATACTGGTGAGCCTGTGACAGCGGGTTCTCCCGCTGTCTCTGCTTCAGAGGCTGTCGATTTTATCCACCGGCTGCGTGCTCTCCCCGAAGCGGTTGCCCTCATCAAGGCTTTTAAACACACCGCAGTCGAGCACCATTATCATCACGATAAAGATCGGCAGAAAACGCCCCAGCCCCCACTGCCAGAAATCACCGGCGAGGCTCCAGTCCGGTGTGGTAAGTGCCCACGCCATCACCAGCATTAACGCCCAGCCGCCGCGCTTGTTGCGGTCATGCAGGCGTTTGGTAAAAATCGCGGCGGCGGGATACATCACCACCAGCACCGGCACCATAATCACTTCAACAGGTAACTGAAACAGCCCCTGCAATGACATCAGGAGAAACAGCACTGCGCCGCACACGCCGATCCCCGCCCAAAATGCTTTGCGGCCGATCCGCCCGTGAAACGAAAACGCCCATTGTTGTAGTGTCATTTCTCTTTCCTAATCGTGTACACTGGTTATATTGCAGACGGACCACAGGGAGTCGCTATGAACGCAGTCAAAAAAACCGTACTGACCGCCCTGACAGCAGGATGCACACTGCTGCCCGCCATACCGGCTGCGGCAGGTGACGCGGTACTTATCCCCATCCCCTGCGCACCGGAAACACTCTGGCTTCAGGCGGATGCACCGGCCTTCGGCATCACCATCCCCGTTATGCGCGAACAGTTTAACCGCAACAACCCGTCGCTGCCATTACGGGAATACAAAGTCGTGGCCTCAAACGACATTACCGCCAGCTATCTGCGGGCGGCAACCCGCATCAGCCCTTATATTTACTCCTCTGCCGTTCTCGAACGCGACAGTGAAAAAATCAAAAGCCTCCAGCTGACCCTGTTACCGGGCGCTGACAGTACAGCGGAAAAAACCAACCGTGCTCTGATGCTGGCCTATATTAAGGCGCTGATTATTCAGTTTGAACCGACACTGAATCAAAGCAATATTGATGCCGCCCTGAGCAGAGCACTGGCAACGGATTTCAAAACCGGGACTTATGCCTCTCAATTCGGTGCATTACGCTATCTTCTGGTAGTTGATGAGATAAATGGGGTAACTTTCGCTATTGAACCGATTAAGCTTTCGCTATCTAATAGTGATACGACACAGTAAACAGTGGCCGAAAAGCAAAGCTATTTCGCGCCGGTTTCACTATACTGTCTCTCTGTTTGCCTGTTCGCCGCTCTGCGCGGACAATGGTAATAAAGCTTAAGTCATTTAACTTATTCCGGCAGGAGGAAATACAATGCGACATCCCTTAGTCATGGGTAACTGGAAGCTGAACGGCAGCAGTAAAATGGTTCACGAGCTGATCACTGCTCTGCGTCATGAAATCGGTAATGTCACCGGGTGTGATGTTGCGATCGCACCACCGGCAATTTATCTCTCTCAGGCCAAACAGGTTCTGGCGGGCTCTTCCATTGTACTGGGTGCCCAGGATACCGGTCTGAATCTCTCCGGCGCGTTCACCGGCGAAACATCTCCTGAAATGCTGAAAGACATCGGCGCACACTACATCATTATCGGCCACTCTGAACGCCGTACTTACCACGGTGAAAGTGATGAATTAGTGGCAGAAAAATTTGCTGTCCTGAAAAAACTGGGTCTGACCCCGGTACTGTGTATCGGTGAATCCGAAGCGGAAAATGAAGAGGGTAAAACCGAAGAAGTCTGCGCACGTCAGATTGATGCTGTTCTGAATACCCAGGGTGCAGATGCTTTCCTCGGCGCGGTCATTGCCTATGAGCCTATCTGGGCTATCGGCACCGGCAAATCCGCCACCCCTGCGCAGGCACAGGCAGTCCACAAATTTATCCGCAGCCATATCGCGAAGAAAGATGCGAAAGTGGCAGAGCAGGTTATTATCCAGTACGGCGGTTCTGTGAATGATAAGAATGCCGCAGAGCTGTTCACTCAGCCGGATATCGACGGTGCATTAGTCGGCGGCGCATCACTGAAAGCTGATGCTTTCGGCGTGATCGTCAAAGCCGCAGCAGCAGCGAAAGCTGCAAAATAATTCCCGGCCTCCGGCCAGTAAAAAGCGGCGAAATCGCCGCTTTTTTTGTGTCTGTCACTATGCAGACCATATCCTTTCACTCTGATGCATCCGGTATTGAGTCGCCAGGCTGTAGTCTTTGAAAATTTAGGTTATGGTGATATTATCAGTCACGGAATTTGCCCGGAAAATGCACAGCAGAGAAATGGTTTATCAACAGACTCAGGTGATGAATGAGCCAACACGAATTAGATTATTCATTCAGTGAAGCATACCAAAGTACCCTGCGTAACATTTCCGGTGAACTCCGGAAACAAGCAGAAGAAATCGCGTTTATGCATCTGCACAATCCCGGTGTGAGACTGCAATTTTTGCGGGACATCGATCAATTCATCGCAAAAAATGAATGGGAAGTGAAAAATGCCTGCCTGAGCTTATCTGCCGGTCTGGATAACATCGAAGATATGAGAGAACTCCTGGCACAACAGCACAGAGCCATTCAGTTACGGGAGGTCAAACAATATGCTTATGTCGAAGCTGTCAATAATGAAAAGAATGGCGTTACAACGCTTCTTTTAAAACAAGTGGGTTTTGTTGGCGGCGGTATGCAGGTTATCGCCGGTTACGGTGCATGCGCTGCCAGTGTGGGTCTGCTGTGCAGTTCATTGAGTGTCGGGCTGATTGCTCAGGGCACTAATAATATGTATGAAAATGGTCACTATCTGTTATTCAGAGAAAATACCAGCGGTTATCTGAGAGATGGCTACAGATACGCTGCGAAAGAAATGGGGTACAGTAACTATGAAGCAGATATGGCCTATAATATTGTTGACCTGACATTATCAGCAGGAAGCTTGGCTAACCCAGTATTGAAACCCGGAGCTTTCAAGTTATTCAGTTACTATGATATTGATTTTATAACTTCTTTTCAAAAAATGGGGAAAATGGCTATCGGTTCAGAGATCTTTTTCGATTCAGTAACAATTTATTCCGCATATGAATTAAATAAAGAGAGTAAGAAATGAATGATATCAATGAACTATTTTCTTTTGGATGGATTGAATTAATATTTTTTTACCTTGTATCTTTCTTTTTAATTTTATTTGTTTTAGCTCTGAACAAAATTATCTCAAAGAAAAACATTAAATCGCTTAACTTAATAGGCGCCTATTTGTCAATTGGATTAGGCGTGATATTTTTTTTAATTTTCGGAATAGGTAAAGATTTTACAGCAGGCGGGCTATTTATCCGGCATGGAAATGAAATGACAATAAGGCTCAGTAGTTTTCTGTTGGCATTTTTATGCCTTTTCACTTATCCAAAAGCAAAAAAATAAATGACAGATTTTAACACATTGTCAAAAATAGCTTTCGGGTGGCCTCAGGTTATTTTATTTTACATTACATTTATAGTAATATTTTTCCTGATGAAGAAATCGAGAAACTATTTACTCCTAAAAAAAACATCGCTCCTGGATTTAATATATATACTCTCAATTATTGCTATTGGCGGAGCTTATCTTACAATATTTGTCCATGGTGAAAAATTCATAATTGGTAAATTATTTATCTCACCCGGGAATGGAAATAAAAACTTAATAACATGGAGTAGTGTATTTTTTATGTTCCTTATCGCTATTTTTGCATCTCCCAATATAAAAAAATAATTTACTGGCTGATATTAACAGCCAGCAACCATGTATCTATCATATCACGCTGGCAATGCTGTAACCTGAGGTTGATGCCATAATATGATTACAGGTAATACTTTCATAGCGAAGGGTCAGTGTTTCGCTGGGTAATACATCATTTTGCATAAGGGCATTCGCATGATTTTGTGAGAAATTAATGATACTCGCCTTTCGTAAAAGAATAGTCATGTATTTCTCTTGAGTACCGGTATCTGATGTCCGGTAATAATCAATTTCACAATCCATTATTTCATTATTTGTTACTGCTGTAAGTAATAATGGCGTTGCCTTATCTACATACTTGGTTATCGACACAGGGCCATGTATCAGGTTCTGAGCCCTGGATACATCAAAAGAAACTGCAATAACCAATATTTCATCAGTATGTGATGCCTGATATTTATTACCTAATGATTTATAAGAAGAACAGCCGTCGGAGATCCCTCCCTGGGCACATCCTTTTATTTTCATGTAAATATTATTCGCCATATCCGTCCTTATTCAGAAATTAATGTCCTTGCTGATTTTATCTCTCACATGATACTTACATCAAATTTTTCTCAGGAGAATCACGCTACCAGCCTGAATATAATAAAAAATGCCTGATATAAAGGATAATTCCTGCCTCCGGAAAACGATGAAATCCGCTTACCGGACGAATGTGGCCAACCCGGCCACAGGCTGAAGGACAATTCGCGCAATCCTCTAAATCATTCAGTCTGTGGCAAGGCGGCAAAATGAAGAGTCCGGGGAGCATACACTAATATGTGACCCGGGCGATGAATGAAGCCAACACCGCCACAGGCTGAAGGACAATTCGCGCAATCCTCTAAATCATTCAGTCTGTGGCAAGGCGGCAAAGTGAGGACATCCCCGGGAACATACACCAGTATGTGACCGGGGTGGACGAACGCAGCCAACACGGCCACGGACTGAAGGATGACGAGGATTTTTTAGTAGAGTTTCTTCGCAGTCTCGTACCAGTCTTTCTTAAACACCCGCTTCATATTCATCACCGCATCAATAATATCGTGATGAACCAGTTTTTCATTCTGGATGCCGACACAGCGGCCGCCGTAACCTTCCAGCAGTAACTGAATAGAATACGCGCCCATACGGGATGCAAGGATGCGGTCATACGCTACCGGCGAACCACCACGCTGAATATGGCCCAGCACCGTTGCACGGGTTTCGTGATGTGTTGTCGCCTCAATCTGCCGTGCCAGCTCATACACATCGGTGACATGTTCGGTGATCGCCACAATCGCATGGCGTTTGCCTTTATCAATCCCGGCTTTGATTTCTGCAATCAGTTCATCACTGCTGTATTCCACTTCATTCGGCGGCAGAACGATAAATTCACAGCCCCCGGCGATAGCAGCGGACAGTGTCAGGTCACCGCAATAGCGCCCCATCACTTCGACAATAGAAATACGTTTATGGGATGTGGAGGTATCACGCAGGCGGTCGATAGCTTCAACCACCGTTTCCAGCGCGGTAAAATAGCCGATAGTGTAGTCGGTTCCCGCCACGTCATTATCAATCGTACCCGGCAGGCCGATACACGGGAAACCCGCTTCTGTCAGTTTTTTGGCACCGAGATAGGAACCGTCCCCGCCGATAACCACCAGCGCGTCGATACCATTTTTGCGCATATTTTCAATCGCGGTTTCCCGCACTTTGTCATCACGGAATTCAGGGAAACGCGCCGACCCGAGGAACGTACCGCCGCGGTTGATCACATCAGAGACACTGAAGCGGTCGAGCTGTTTCATCCGGTTTTCATACAGCCCGAGATAGCCGTCATAAATCCCGATAACCTCCAGCCCTTCTGACAGCGCCGCGCGGACAACACCGCGGATTGCGGCATTCATGCCCGGCGCATCACCGCCGCTTGTCAGCACACCGATTCGTTTGATCTTCTTGCTCATGATGACCTCTGATTTGCAGATGTAATATATGTAAACCTGAGCGGCATGTTATCACGCTTCCACGATCAGGCTTCGGGAATTCACTGCTGTAACCTATAGCTGAATTGATTCACCTAATCCTATAGTAAGATAAGGTTCCGCCGGATGCACCTACCTTTTGCGGATTTTTTTGTCATTTTGAGACTCCGGAACACAGAATCTCAGTGACCGGAATATTACTCAGCATACCCGTTAAGGATACCCGAAAAATAAAAAATAATTAGCGTATCCGAAACATTTTTTTCACAAATAATGCGTTACATAAATATCAGGTATCAAAAACAGGATCTGAAATTAAAATCATATCCGGGTGAAAATATATATCCGGATTTACCGCACATTATGTAATTAATAAAAACAAATAGTAACTAACTATTTCAACCCTTACATTGTGACACAAAAAATACAATATAAATTTATATAATATTTTTTTGAAATTATTTAATTTGACTTATGATGCGTTTTTAAAAAAAAACAGCAGCAATATTCTGACATACTTAGTTAATATTTATTACGTCGCCATTATTACTCGTTACACAGGTATATCCATTGGCCTGCACAAATCAAATACGGAGCCTGGCCAATATCTTTACCACAAAAATAGGTAAAAACAGTATTTTATCCTGACAAAATAAACAAATAAACCATCAGATTATCTTTATTTACCGTATGAATCTGCATTCCTCATCACCCGGGAATATTAAAAAACTCACTTAAATATGCATTTTGCCCCCCATTGCTTAAATAAATTCTAAATAAGATACTTGTCTCATAAATAAAAATTATCACTTAATAACTTATCATTTCAGGCTGATGAAATGATTTTCGTTATATTCACCGACACCAGGGAATAACTAATTTAATGAAAACAAAAAAGAAGCTTTTGCATCTTTCTATTATTGCAGTCTTATGTTCAACAGTGCCCTCATTAGTTATGGCAGAAACATTTTGCGGTGACAGAAGCGATATCACGTACGGCGGAGGCACAACACTGACCGGAGAACTCACCGCGAACCAGTGCTATGAGGTTGGAGCATGGGTTACCGGCGCTCCCACAGACTATGTCGGGATTGCCAAAGATCTGACCCTGCTGAGCGGCAGTAAACTCAGTGTACTCGGCCTGTTTGAGGATTCTCAGGTTCAGGGCGGTGCTGAAGTCTGGATTGATAAAACAACCCATATTGCCTGGGACGGCTATGACACCGGTTTCCCGGCCACCGGCAGCCGTATTGATATTCAGAGCGGCGGATTAATCCGTGTTCTGGACGGCGGAACATTAAAAGATTCCGTACTCAACGGCGGAACGGTCTATGTCAGTAATACCGGGAAAGCCGATGACCCGGGCCAGTCTGAAAATAATACCGTTAACAGCGGCGGAAAATTATTTATTTACCTGGGCGGAGAATCAACCGGTACACAGGTCAATGACGGCGGTTATGAATATGTCCAGCAGGATGGTAAATCCCTGAACACGGTTGTGAATAACGGCGGTACCCAGATGCTGAGATCCGGCGGATTTGCTGACAGCACAATTATTAATGACGGCGGATTACAGCAACTGCACAACAGCGGTTTTGCAGATAATACGCTGGTCAATACCGGAGCCCGGCAATATGTTGTTGATAACTCCAAAGCAACCAATACAACGGTTGACGGCGGCCAGCAATATATTTTCAGTCAGGATACAGCAGCCACTGCCGGTATTGCGGAATTCAACCGGATAAAAAATGGCGGCGCCCAGATCATCAGAGGTGGCGGACAAGCCATTAATAACGGATTGTATGACACCTCAGTGCAAAGTATTTACAGCGGCTCCTCCGCCACTGACACCACACTGAATGACAGCGCCAAAAGCTGGCTGGCGGCAGGGGCTCAGCTCCTCGGCGTCACCACGGTTAATCAGCAGTCTCAGGTACAACTCACCGCCGGTGCGGAAGACCGGCTGGCTGCGGATGCCGGGGCTTACGCGGAAAACGTTATCTTATCCGGCCCGGACAGCTCCCTGCTGGTGATCACCGGTGATACCGGGAATGCCGCATTTGCCGGTTCTCTCAGCGGACAGGGGCATGTGCGGTTTGTTGCGCCGGTCAACGCCGGATACAGCCATCTGACCATTGATAATCTCTCCGGCAGCCAGACATTCCATATGAACACGGCGATTGCGGAACAACAGGGTGATTACCTCACCATCCGTAACGGCAGTGGTAATCATGCACTGAATATTCAGGATTCCGGGGCTGAAATTACCCGTCCGGATGAATCACGTCTTGACCTGATCACAGACGAGAGCAGCAATGCACAGTTCAGTCTCAGCGCCCTCGACGGCACCAATATCAATGCGGTAGACGGCGGTACCTATATGTACTCGCTGTACGAACGTGATGAACAGGACGGTAAAATCTGGTATCTGGCCGCTCAGAAAGATGAACCGGGCGAACCTGAAAAACCGGTTCCGCCGGTCGTACCGGATGATAAAACCACGCCATCCACCGATGCGGTGTTATCCATGGCGGCCGCACCGCAGCTGATTTTTAATCATGAACTCGACAATCTGCGGTTCCGCCGTGGTGAATTACGGGATAATCAAGGCGATGCGGGTGTCTGGGTACGACTGACCGGCGACAGAACCCGCGCAGGCACCGGACACACACACTTTAAACTGAACCAGGCCGGTTTTGAGCTGGGTGCGGATAAATCCGTCCCGCTGGAAAACGGCAAATTGTGGCTCGGCGTTTTCACCGGCTATAACGATGTCAAACTGAAGCATCAGCGCGGCGGCGAAAGCAGCATCGACAGTATCACTGCCGGCGGTTACGCCACCTGGTTCTCAGATAACGGCTGGTATCTCGATGGTGTGCTGAAATATAACCATTTCAATAATGAGTTACGTGCGGTTTCCACCAACCGCAGCAGCATCCGCGGGGATTATTCACAGAATGCGTACGGGGCATCCGCTGAAGCCGGTTACTCATTTGATCTGCCGGAAGCCTTCTGGGCAGAACCGTATGCCCGCCTGAGCTACATGCGTACAAACAGTAAATCAGTTCACCTGAATAATAATATGCAGGCAAAACTGGATGCACAGCAATCCCTGCAATCAGAGCTCGGCCTGCATGCAGGTAAAGATTTCACCCTGAACAATCAGGTGATCATCACCCCTTATGCAACACTGGCCTGGCAGCATGAATTTATCAGCAATAATGATGTGACTATTAACCAGCGCAATACCTTTGATACGGATTTCTCCGGTGACAGCCTGAAAGCCGGCGGCGGGTTAACTGTCCGCTTCACCCCGCAGATTCAGGCATATGCGGAAATTGATTACCGTAAAGGCGACAAAACAGAATCGCCTGTACACGGCAATATCGGCGTTCGCTATAATTTTTAATCTCTCGTTATGATTCATTTACAGCGGCCGCAAGGCCGCTTTTTTCTATTCAATACAGCCACTACACTTTTTCAGGTCTTCGTACATCAGACCCCCGATTAAGTACCAACAGAAAATACAGGGAATAAAATAGGGATTCCATTGACAATATAGGGATCAATCCCTATATTACTGTTATTCCTATTTCAGGGATGTGTTCTTTTAAAATCTGCCTTTGAGGTTAGTCATGATGACAGACATTCATTGGACTGGTAAGGCCACCAAGGACTTACTCTCGCTTCCTTCAAAAGATCAAAAAGCTGTTCGCGAGAAAGTCAACGCGATGCAGTTATATCCAAACCTTAAGGGGCTTGATATTAAAAAGCTCACTGATAGTAACGGCCAGTATCGACTGAGGGTGAAAAGTTACCGGGTGTTGTTTACCTTTAATGACAACATGCCTGTAGTGATTGAGATTCAGCGCATCATGCGCAGGACGTCCACAACGTATTGAAGTAAGGCGGGGAACATCCCGCCCCTTCACTCAAATCGCAGATATAAAAATTTTACTAAGTTTAAGGAGTATATAAATGTCCATGATAAAATCAGCAACCAATACTTATTGCATACGAATTATATAAATTATCATTATTTTCAATACATTAAATTAGGAAAAAATAATGATGGCTAACATTCAATTCATCACAGACAGCAGAGGTCAGCGAATTTCTGCAATTGTGCCGATTGAACTGTTCGAAAAACTGGCCCGTGATAGTGATATCGCTGAGTTATACGAGCCTGTTCAAAATGAAACCGGCACATCTGATAATGTTCGGTATCCAAACGACGTTATCAATATTCTTTCAGAAAAAGGTTGCACCATGCAGGCTGCATGGCGTATTTACAGAGGCTTAACACAAAAACAAGTCGCCGATGCGTTAGGAATTAAACAATCCACAGTATCGGAGTTTGAAAGGTCAGAACGTCCCCGCAAAGATAATCTTGAACGCCTGGCCACACTGTATAATTGCAGCCCTGAGCAACTAACACTTGAATAGTAAGTAAAAATGCCCCGAACGGGGCATTTTTGTTATCGGCAGCTGAAGTGTCCACGGAGTGTCCACACTCCGGCATATTTGAACAACTTACAGACGCTTATAAAAACATTTATTTGATTGATTTTAAATGGATTTTAAGAATGAGCAGATAAAAAAAAGCCCCTCGAGAGGGGCTGTAAAAGACAGGGATGGTGTCTATGGCAAGGAAAAACTTCTTGGGTGCTACTTAACGACTCTACTGACTTCACTACTCTGACAAATTCATTCCGGCGTATTTTGCGCGGATGAGGCGGATGAAGTATGGATACTCTCCGGCTCAAAATTGGCGTCCAGCTGCATTTTCTGCTCCGGGTTGAGTAACTGATACATCTGATGGTGAACCCGTATCATCTCAACCTGGTAATCCAGCCGCTTGCGCATGTCCTTCTCCAGCTGGTTACGTACCGCCGTTTCATCAAACTTTTCGGCCTTTACCAGCTCATAAAGCGCGATATCATCTTCTGCGAGATTACGGACATTCCGTAACTGATCACGATAATTGTGCATCAGATCCCGCAACTGCATCCGTTGTTCTTCCGTTAACCGGATACCGGTCAACATAGAGGTATAACCATCTCCCCCTGATGTCGTTATACCTTTATACTGACTGTGACTCTGCACCGGGGCAACGCAGCTATCACTTTCCGAATCCTGCGCCAGTCCGGGCGCACTTTGCATCACAAACATTGACGCTAAAGTGATTGTTGCTATCTTACCCATAGTAACTCCTTAAACTTCTGAGTCTGCGTCACCTGACCCGTTGGAATTAACTATACGCACCCGGCTGCAAACATGCGTCAGAGCATGTAAAAGAACGTAAAGTCATGGAATAGAAACGTTTGTTGTCGTATTTTGCACGTGGAGGACGTGAATAATGAATAAAATACTGCTTGTTGATGATGACCGCGAATTAACCTCGCTGTTAAAAGAATTACTCGATATGGAAGGGTTCAACGTTGTCATTGCACATGACGGCGAGCAGGCACTGACCCTCCTTGACGATTCCATAGACTTGTTATTGCTCGACATTATGATGCCGCGCAAAAACGGGATTGAAACCCTGAAAGAACTGCGCCAGAACTACCAGACCCCGGTGATTATGCTGACCGCCCGCGGCAGCGACCTTGACCGCGTTCTGGGACTCGAACTCGGTGCGGATGACTATCTGCCTAAACCATTTAACGATCGCGAGCTGGTGGCGCGTATACGCGCGATTCTGCGCCGTTCCAACTGGAGTGAGCAACAGCAGCAGAGCGACAGCGGCAGCAACTCTTCCGTGGTGATGGTGGATAAACTCCAGCTTAACCCGGGCCGTCAGGAAGCCAGCTTCGGTGACGAAGTACTGGATCTGACCGGAACCGAGTTCACCCTGCTTTACCTGCTGGCACAGCACCTCGGCCAGGTGGTCAGCCGTGAACACTTAAGCCAGGAAGTGCTGGGCAAACGCCTGACCCCGTTTGACCGCGCCATTGATATGCACATTTCCAACCTGCGCCGTAAATTACCGGAGCGCACAGACGGCCTGCCGTGGTTTAAAACCTTACGCGGCCGTGGTTACTTAATGGTATCTGCAACATGATAAGCAGCCTGACGGCGCGGATTTTCGCCATCTTCTGGTTTACCCTGGCACTGGTGCTGCTACTGGTGCTTATGGTACCGAAACTCGACTCCCGGCAGCTGATGCCGCTCCAGGAGAGCGAGTACCGGCAGGGGATGATGCTGCAGCAACATATTGAATCTGATCTCGCACAAGACCCGGCCAATGACCTGCTCTGGTGGCGGCGGCTGACCCGCGCCCTGGTAAAATGGACACCGCCGGACAAGCGCCTGATTATTGTTACCAGCGAAGGCCGGATTATCGGGCCTATCCGCAATGATTCCCAGGTCATCCGCAACTTTATGGGCCAGTCAGATAACACTGACAACCCGAAAAAGAAGCGTTACGGCCGCATTGAGCTGCTCGGCCCGTTTGAGGTTCGTGACGGCGAAGACCGCTATCAGCTTTACCTTATCCGTCCGGCAAACACCGCACAGTCCGACTTTATCAACTTCCTGATCGACCGCCCGTTCCTGTTACTGGCCGCCACGATGCTGATCAGCACCCCGCTGCTGCTCTGGCTGGCGTGGAGCCTGGCAAAACCGGCACGAAAACTGAAAAACGCGGCGGATGATGTTGCCAAAGGGAATTTGCGCCAGCATCCGGAACTGGAAGCCGGGCCACAGGAGTTCCTTGCGGCGGGTAACAGCTTTAACCAGATGATCAGCGCCCTCGAACGTATGGTCAACGCACAGCAGCGGCTGATATCCGATATCTCCCACGAACTGCGCACCCCGCTCACCCGGCTCCAGCTGGCCACGGCACTGCTACGCCGCCGTCATGGTGAGAGTAAAGAGCTGGAACGTATCGAAACCGAAACCCACCGCCTGGACGGTATGATCAACGACCTGCTCGTACTCTCCCGCAGCCAGCACAAAAATGAGCTGCTGCGTCAGAACATCAAGGCCAATGAGCTGTGGGATGACATTCTCGACAATGCGAAGTTTGAGGCAGAACAGCGTCATAAAACGCTGGAGATCACCTCCCCGCCGGGCCCGTGGACGATTTACTGCAACCCGTCCGCACTCGGCAGTGCATTTGAGAACATTGTCCGTAACGCGCTGCGTTACTCAAACCAGCACATCCAGGTGGCATTCAGTGCCGATACCAAAGGCATCAGCATTGTGGTGGATGATGACGGCCCGGGCGTCAGCCCGGAAGATCGCGAACATATCTTCCGGCCGTTCTACCGCACTGACGAAGCCCGCGACCGGGAATCCGGCGGCACCGGGCTGGGGCTTGCGATTGTCAGCACCGCGATCAGCCAGCACAACGGCAAAGTTACTGCCAATGACAGCCCGCTCGGCGGACTGAGGCTGGAAATCTGGCTGCCTCTGCACCCGCGCTGAAACGCTCTGTAGTTACCGGGGAACCCGCCCCGGTAACTATTCTTTCTTAAGCAAAAATAACAAGTAACATCAATATGATGTAATAAAATATTTCTGCTGTGATTATGCATATATCGATTAGAAAAAGTAATAAACCATAGCTATGGCTTAAAGTGACACTTTTTCTGCTGCTAACACAAAAACAGCAGATTTAAAGAAAAAAAATCCCTGATTAAACCGGATAAAGTTCGTTTAATGAAAGACGCGCGAGTGTTATCATGCTTGACCTGTCCGGGTAATCGGACTAGCCTTTGGCAGCAAATATAAACGGCGCTGATTGATTGGGTATAAATCACCTCCCAACATATTGAAAAATCAGCTCTCCGTGACACACTACAACTCTTACTGACTCGATTCCTCAATAGAATCAGTAAGATAAACTCGCAATAGCGCACTCTGGGAGCGGTAACCCAGTGCGGTAGCTATTCTTTTAATAAATATGATGGCTGACATTTATTTATGGCAGATGATATCCATACAACTATTGCAGATATTGTACATTCAGCAATAGCTGAACCTCCGGTCAAAATAGAAAAAATCGGCGGAATGACAAATACAAACTATTATTGTGAAACACAAAATACGAAAACAGTTGTCAGACTCCCGGGCGAAAATACTAATGTTTTGATTAACAGAGGAAATGAGAGGGCTAACTGTGAGTTGGCTACTGAACTGGGCATAAACCCTAAGTTATATTATTACAATACTGACAATGGTATAAAAATAACTGAATATATAAATAACGCAGTTACACTAACACCAAAAATAATAAATAAAGATGTAAATCTGGAAAATACAGCATTATTACTACGTACTTTACATCAGTCAGATATAAAATTTGAAAATCATTTCAATGTTTTTGAAGAATATAAACGTTACCTGAGCGACCTAAATAAAAGTCAGATCAACTATCCTGATTTTACAGAAACTGAATCTTATTTTTTATATTTAGAAGAGAGATTGAATGAATTAGGTTTGCATATTTGTCCTTGCCATAATGACCCCGTCCCTGAAAATTTCATCTATAACGAAAATGGTTATTACCTCATCGACTGGGAATATTCCGGAATGAATGACAGTATCTGGGATATTGCTGCCCTTTGTGAAGAATCACATTTATCTGATAGCGATGAGAATATTTTTTTAAATCATTATTTAAACGAATATTCTTCTGAATCAGAAACTATAAAAGAAAAAATATTAATTTATAAAGCATGCCAAAATTTTCTATGGTCAATATGGACTTTAATCAAAGAAAAAAATGAAAATTTATTTGGAACCTACGGTATTGACAGATATGAAAAATGTCAAAAACAAATGAATCTCCATAGGAAAAAATATGCAACTACTGAATAAATCTATTATTATTGGTTTAGCATCAGGAGTCCTCTGGGCGCTTGATACAATATTGGTAGACTATAATATATCATCTGTAGATACACTAAAATACGCTATCCTTTTCTCTATTTGCATTGCCTTACTTCATGATCTATTCTCATCGTTATGGTTATTTTCTTTCATAACGCTATCAGGAAGAAGTAAAAAATTAATTAATTCCCTGAAACAAAGAGATAGTTACATAATCTGCCTTGCTGCTCTCAGTGGTGGCCCTATCGGTATGAGCTGTTATATTTTAGGCATCTATTACAGTAATGCTTCAATAGCTGCTACCATATCCACTATTTACCCGGCATTAGGTTGCTTGTTTGCTTATATATTTCTGAGAGTAAAAACAACTTTTTTAAATTTCCTGGGGCTTTTACTGGTTATTATTACTACTGCATATATTGGCCTAAACCTTGATAGTTTTAACCAGATATCATTACTTGGATTTTTATTTTCACTAGGCTGTGCAGTTGGCTGGGGACTGGAAAGTACCATTTGTTCTTATGCCTTAAAAAACAACCTCAGCTATGAAATTGCATTATTTCTCAGGCAATTAACCTCATCCGTTATTTACTTCCTGATAATTGCATTATTCTTTAAAACAGAAGCACTCGCTGTCGCTGATATCATTCTGAGTAATTCGCTGATATTGACAATGGCTGTAATTGCAATTTTTGGTGCCCTTTCATATCTGTTCTATTATCGCGCAATAGGTGAATTAGGTCCAATAAAAGCAATGGGGCTAAATATTAGTTATTCTGCCTGGGCAATTCTTCTTGGTCCATTATTAGGTTACGAGTTATCACCTTTATTATTAGTACTTTCTGCTATTATTATAGCCGGAGCACTTATTACAAATCTGCAATCAAAGGAAGTTTTAGCAAAATGAATGCTGTGATCTTAGCCGCTGGTCTTGGTTCCCGGTTTGGTGATATAACAAAGAAAACACATAAAGCACTTCTCCCTATTGGCGGAATACCTAATATTGAAAGAACAATTCAATATCTGTCAGAATTTGGTATTACTGAAATAGTTATTGTTACCGGTCATCTTGCACACCAGTTTGAATATCTGAAAGAAAAATATGGTTGCACACTGATGCATAATGAATACTATGAAAAGTACAATAATATATATTCATTTTTGAAAATAGCCGATTATTTTAATGATACCCTGGTTATTGATGCTGATGTTGTGCTACTAAAAAATATTTTTATCAAAAGCGAATATAGCCTTTATTATACTGTAAAACGTACAACTCCTGAACATGAATGGATTCCTGTATTAGGCAGCAACGGATATATCGAACGAATAGATATCAGAGAACCAACGGCTCCCTCTTTGTTGGGTATTTCTTACTGGAAACCTGCTGAAGCAGCAAAAATTTTAGCTGAGCTACCAAATTTCACTGATCCAACAAGTCTAAATAACTCAAAGCTCTATTGGGATAATATTCCTATGTCTATGATTCATGACTTAAACATGAAAACTTATGAAGTTTCATCTGATGTTGCGGGTGAGATGGATAATGTAGAAAACTATAATAGTCTTGTTATGTTATATAATAATTAAAAACAAACCCATGAATAAAATAAAATCAATTCTTATAGCAATAAGAAATATGTTAATATCTTTGGCTAATAAGCCTGATAATAACATAGCAATATTTAGTTTTGATAAAAATAATTTTAAATTCAACTCTCGGTCATTATTTGAATATATCATTAATAACAAAAAAGAAGATTTCGAAATAAAATACATTATAAATGATGATGCCAAAAGAGATACTCTCATAAGAGAATATGGTGATTACTTTATAACAACAAAGTACAAAGAAGATATAAAATTAATATCCCGTGCAAAAATTTGGATCACGGATGGCGGCTTTCCGTTAAAAACGCCTTTTAATCATAAGAATAGAATACTTGTGAATTTATGGCATGGAATACCGCTAAAAAAAGTAGGGCTAATGGGTTATAGCGGAATTAATAAACTCCGGGTAGCACTTACACTGAAAATGTTTTCTCGGCATTATACGTTATTCTCATCAACATCTGATAATCTTACAGAGATATATTCAAAAAGCTTTCTAATTAATAATTCTGTCATAAAAACGATGGGGCAACCACGAAATGATAAGCTTTTTGAGGAGCCAAAGAGTTTAAGTTACTTTATTAAGGA
>OJJS01000017.1_pt1 | contig 68226 bp, 57 predicted proteins | sample 1596371 | NCBI WGS metagenome assembly OJJS01 (sample SAMEA4350116, study PRJEB24818) | metagenome | biome: human; feature: gut; material: faeces | place: Denmark | collected 2013-09 | reverse complement strand
CGGTTATATAGCCGATTAAGCGGTCACTTTTTGCCGCCGGGCGGTTTTATCCGTCCCCCGGAGCGGTAAAATTTGTGATCGGGTTAACGTTATGTTTTTTAAATTTTTTCATGCTTTTTGTTAATTTTTTATGAAACTGTGCTTTTATCCGTTTTTCTCCGTAATTTATGACCAGAAACCGACAGAAGACCGTAACCGATATGACTAAAAAATCCGGCACACCTTCCGGCAATCTCCGTGCTTATGCCGATAAGCAGACACAACGTAATATGCTGTTTCAGCGTGTTCTCCGCCTGCTGACGTTCAGTGTGCTTTTTCTGGCCGGCTTTATCATTTATCAGACATGGCAGACACAGCAGAACGATGTCTATGCGGACGGGCAGATAACCGGTTACCTGAAAACAGAAGTACGCGATACCCGTTCAGGGCAGCAGCTGGTTGGCTGGCCGGTGGTGAAATTCGTGACGGCGGATAATAAAATCGTGACATTTACCTCACCGGATCATCTGTTATGTCAGACGCAGTGCGAAAATGGCCCGATTGGTGTTTATTATCAGAAAGATAATCCGGGAAAAGCGCAGATTGCAGACTTCGGTGCGCGTTACGGTGAAATCATTGTCTGGAGTGTGATCGCCTTTATTCTGCTGGTGACCTATATTCTGCACAGCCGGCGGCTGCGTATTCTCGCGCGCCGCCGTTACGGCAGCCCGTCATAACGGGAGGGGCATCCGGTCAAATCCGGTGATCAGGCCATTGGTATCGATACGGAACCAGCGGCCGCCGGTCCACCAGGCGTGTTCGCCGTCCCCTTTTGTCACACAGCGCACACCGACCTCAGCCACACCATTCTTATAAGGATGCGCACAGTCATAAATCGCCGGAATCACCAGTTTCCCGGTTACGCTGTCCGCGAAGCCGATTTTATCGCCGATCTTTATCCTGTATCGCCCTTCTGACGCATAATCCGGCCCGTTATCGAAAAAATACGGCTCATAAGGCTCCTGAAGCAAGACATCCTTAAAATGAAAGCCGTAGCTCTTCTTATCCTGATACAGACAGAGCTGATACGGATTTTCCGGCCTGAAACAATTATCCGCATCGTCAGGGTTTTCCGCATGCGCCCGCACCCAGCTGCGGGCTTTTTCTGCCTGCACATCCGTACCGGCAAACGCGGTCAGCGGCAGCAACATCACAAATACGATTCCCGGTATTCTGCATTTCATCGGTTATTCCTCTGCCTGACCACGGTCTGTGATGCCTTCCTCTTTATATATACGGGAAGGCCATCACCGATATTACCCCAGTCAGCCGGTGACGACCACCGACGCCGCAGCCTGTTTTGCCGCCGCCACCGCATCCTGCACGGTCGGTGCCAGTGCCAGCGCCACGCCCATGCGCCGGTGACCGTCAATCGCCGGTTTGGCAAACAGACGCAGTTGCACCGTTCCCGTCAGGGCCTGTTCCAGCCCGCTGTAACGGACATCATCACTGCTCAGTGACGGCAGAATGACCGCTGAGGCTGCCGGACGGTACTGAACTATCTCTCCGGCCGGTAACCCGAGAAACGCCCGCACATGCAGGGCAAATTCAGAAATATTCTGTGAAATCAGTGTGACCAGTCCGGTATCGTGGGGACGCGGGGACACTTCATTGAAAATGATATCCTCACCGCGGACAAACAGTTCGACACCAAACAAACCATAGCCGCCCAGGCCGTTAACGATAGTCGCCGCCACCTGCTGTGCCCGGGCCAGAACCGTCTCCGGCATGGCCTGCGGCTGCCATGACTCACGGTAATCCCCGCGCTCCTGACGATGACCGACCGGCGCACAGAAATGCACACCATCTGCCGCACGGATAGTCAGCAGGGTAATTTCATAATCAAAATCAATCATCCGCTCGACAATAACCCGCCCTTTCCCGGCACGTCCTGCCTCCTGAGATGCAAGCCAGGCATCATGCAGTGTACTTTCATCACGGATGATGCTCTGCCCTTTACCCGATGAACTCATCACCGGTTTGATAATACAGGGAAATCCGATTTCACCGGCGGCGCGGATAAAAGACGCCTCATCATCGGCAAAACGGTATTCTGATGTCATCAGCCCCAGTTCTTCTGCGGCCAGGCGGCGGATACCTTCACGGTTCATCGTCAGTTTTACCGCATTGGCGCAGGGCACAACATGAAAGCCTTCCTGCTCAAGCCGGTACAGCGTGTCTGTCGCAATGGCTTCTATTTCCGGCACAATATGATCAGGCTGTTCTTTCCGGATAACCGCTTCGAGTTCCGCACCATCCAGCATATTGATCACATAACGGCGGTGCGCGATATGCATCGCCGGTGCATTGTCGTAACGATCCACCGCGATCACCTCAATACCGAGCCGCTGACACTCAATCGCCACTTCTTTACCCAGTTCACCTGCACCCAGCAACATCACTTTTGTTGCACCCGGGCGTAATGCCGTACCTAATGTTGTCATCACTGTCACCTGTTTATGAATACCGGAAAATTGCGCGTCATTATATACGCAATCGTTTGCCTTAGTCACGAAATAAGCAGATGACCGGCCATCACAGTGATCGGCGGGATCGGATACCCAGAGCAGCTTTGGCCGTATTTTTCCGGTGATGGCGGATAAGCGACAGAATACAAAACAGTAATCCCAGCCAGATTAATGAGAAACTGACACCTTTCACGGAATCAAAATGCTCATTAAAGAGGAATACCGCCAGCAGGAACTGAATGGTCGGCTCCAGATACTGCGCCAGACCAATCGTCGTCAGAGTGGTGGAACGCACCGCCGCCGTAAAGAACAGCAGCGGCAGCAGTGTGACAGGCGCTGTCAGAATAAAGCAGATACGGGTAAAGGTATCCGCTGTGCTGAATGTGCCCGTTCCGCTGCCTCCCGGCCAGAAATACAGCGCAATTGCCACCGGCAACAGCCAGAGGCTTTCAATCAGCAATGAGGTTGTCAGATCATAACGGATAAATTTGCGGATAAACCCGTAAAGCGCAAAAGCGGACCCCATTATCAGTGCCAGTTTCGGCAGGCTGCCATACTGATAAAGCTGATAACCGACACCGGCACAGACAAAAATCAGTGCCGTTTTTTCTGCCGGTTTCAGCCGTTCATGCAGGAAGGTCACGCCCAGTAAAATAGAACACAGCGGCGTAATGAAATATCCCATACTGGCTTCCAGCACCAAATCATGTGTCATTGAGTAGGTAAACGTGCACCAGGATATCGCCATCACACTGGTACTGAGCAGACAGAGAAGCAATGAACGCTTATCCTCCCATACCGCTTTTATCCGGGTACGGTTTTTTAAAAAGACACGAACAAACAATAACAGCGGAATTGACCAGAGAACACGCTGGGATAACAACTCTGCGGGCTGCGCACCGGGCAGCAGGCGGTAAAAAAGCGGAGTGATCCCCCAGAGAAAATAAGAAAAAATCGCCAGCATTGCGCCGGATCGTAAAAACATGGTTCAGCCAGTCCTGTTTATCATTATGTTATGGTTATCATACCCCCCTGCCTTAAAAATCCCATGAGCCTGCTCAATTTATTACCTGCCTCAGTTTGACTCCGGACACGTCATATTATATTCACCGCGACTGATACACTTACCACGCAGATATAACTATGAAATATCAATTTCGCTTGATTTTCACACTGGTAACGTTAACATAATAAGTATTATTAACAGTCCGTTTTTGGGTATAATTCCTAATATTTGATGTTAACGTTAACTTTGAGTAGTTATAGCTAGATAGATCCCCTGATTTTTTATACCCTTAAAATCAAAGTCATTCATAATGCATTGATGATAAAAGATAAATAATCATTTAATGTTCATTTTAATGGCGAACAGAATAACACATCAGACATTTACCTCCGGAGATTGAAAAATTTTTCGTGCGGTAGCTTTGTCTCTGGAAAATGTCGTTTACTTTTTTTAATTGATTATTTTAACGTTAACATTAAGAGATAAGTAATAATAACTACCTCTTTTAGCATCAAAAACAAAGAAACAACATTAAAGTATGAAATTAAAAGTTTTGTGTTTAACCGGAACGGAATTAATACTTAATGTTGCGCTCAAAGCAACAGATAAATCCGTAATTGCAAAAATAGCAGTGTACTGATTTTTTCCGGCAGCCCCCTTTGGGTTAATTAAAAAAATTAACCAAACGGGAACAGGTAAGTACAGGTAAAAAAGAGAAAGGATAACGGATACACCGGAGTATCAGAGAGAATCTCTGCTGAGTATCCGGCAGGGAACATAAGTCAGTCCGGATGGTTCCCGTTCTTCAATAAGATGCAGTGCCGCCGTTTCACCCAGCAGGTGATACGGAGAGCGGATAGTTGTCAGCGGGGGATAAAAAAATTCACCTGTACCGGCCATATTTTCAAAGCCGAGGACACCGGCCTGTTCAGGAATAGAAATACCGCGGGTTAATAACACCTGATACGCCACAAAGGCTATCTGGTCATTACCACAGATAATGCAGTCAAATAACGGAGAGTTATTTTCCGTGTAATGATCTATCAGTGTTACAACATCCCGGTAATGGATATCGGATAATGCCATGTTGTGCTGGATCAACTGACTGACTGACAACCCCGCATTCAGCCACGCATGCTGAACCGCATCCCGGCGCAAACCGGATGAAAGGCATTCTGCAGGTGGCCAGAGACAAAGCGGACGGCGGTAACCCCGCTGAATAAGGTATTCAGTCGCATCATACTGGCCATGGTAGTCATCCGGAATATAGGCCGGTAATACGTGGTTACCGGGGTCAAAGCAATTTGTTAATACCAGTTTTTTATCGCGGAGTAACTCAGGGATGTTTATCTCACAGAGTTGTGCACCGGTGATAATAATACCGTCGGGACGGCGGGAAAGAATTTGACGGGCCGCGCGGGTCAGTTCATCTCCGGAAGGGATATTAATAACAAAGCTGTCCCAGCCGTATTTTTCTGCACACTGTTCAATAGCAAGCAGTATTTCGACAGAAAATGGTGCAGAGGCTGTACCAATTGCCAATACACCCACGCATGACAAATTTGTATTTTTACCTCTGATTTTACGGGCTGATAAATCCGGCACATAATTCAGAACATCAATAGCATGCTGAACCTGTTTCAACGTCTCAGGCTTCAGTAAATCAGGATTATTTATCGCCCTTGAAACAGTCATCAGTGAGACTGATGCCATCCGGGCAACATCTTTCAGTGATGCCATATTATTATCAGTAGAAAATAAGTGTTTGTTTTGTGGTAAGAAAAAAAAGAAAAATATGAACTGACACTTATAACATATTACGTCTTTAACCCCAAGGGCAAATGTAAATGTTTATTTCATAAAAAGTCCTGTTAAACCCTAAATAAAACGATACAAAAAAGAATTTAACCATTTGTTTTATAAAGATAAAATAAAAAAACCACTACATTACTGTGGCTTTGCTGCTCCAAAACACACCGATTAAGCAATGAAATTTACTTATCCATTTAAACATTTTATCGACGTTATTTTATCTACAATACTCAAAATTTTTGTAGATAAGCTTAAGTAATTATTCCCTTATTTTTATCCATTAATATCACTTTATTTCTGTTTTCTATTTTAATTAAGGAGTAACTTATGGATGCTGTTATCCATTTAATCAATTGTGCGGATTTGCCAAGCAACAATATCAATTTTATGCTTGACGATATGAATTGCGAAGTAAAATCTTATTCATCTGAGCAGACTTTTCTGAAGTATTATATCAATACACCAAAGGAGCATGCCCGTGAATGTATTATTCTGGAGGTCGGAGAATCATCTGCTGAGGCGTTCTATCTTATCGATGAACTTAAACGTCTGAGAAGTATTATTCCGGTCATTGTCATCACGGCCTATCCGTCTTTTGAAACCTGCCGCCGGGCATTTAAAGCCGGTATTCTGGAATTTTTCAAAAAACCAATTAACTCTGAGTTGTTAGTTAATGCAATTCACGACGCGTTTCATCAGTATGAAAAAAGCCTCAACAAATATCATACCTATCAGCGTCTTAAGGATAAATTCAGTAAGTTATCCGCCCGTGAAAAAGAAGTTATGGATATGATCCTGGAAGGAAATACCAGTAAAGAAGCTGCTCAGAAACTGTCACTGTCTCCGCGTACTGTTGAAGTACATCGTTCTAATATGTATACCAAACTGCGCATTAAATCATTACCACAGCTGGTTCAGGAATATGACTTTTATAAAAACTATTCAGATTCAGTCTGAGTATTTCCGGTTTTATAATGTCTTATATGTTTCATTTTTGTAGTTAATAAAAATACCGATGATTTTACCTTTTTTTTGCTTACTTAGCTGCTTCTGATGCTTCACTGTTAATACAGAGTTTCATTGTTGCCATATTCCGGATTGCAATTTTGTTACCATTAGTGACAATTTGTAATATAGTGATGATCCACCAGGGTCTTGCTCAAATATTAATAACACATACTGGTAGTCACATATTCCGGAAAGCCGGATGTAATGAGCCATGAAAGGCTGCGATAAAGATATAAAACTTAATTAACAGAATTTAATGCCAATGTACTCATTTTAATATTTTGTTACAAATAGGATGCGATGTATTCTGCCCTCGTGGTAAGTAAAAAGATGTCATACCCTGCCTGAAATTACTCTCTCTGTTTATCCCCTTCTCTTCTGAGTACATTTATGCTGACATTACTGATCAGCAACAATGATACCTTCGCTGTTATTTCCTGCATTTTCTCCTTTTCTGCAATCATTCTCTATAAAAAAAGCATCCGTTGCAGGATGCTTTCAGTATTTACATAGTTACCGGATTATTCTATTTTCAGCACGTTCAGTTTGATAATAGACATTGAATTCGGCGGGACTTGTCCCGGAATACCTTCAACACCATAGCCCCCTTCCGGTTTAATATAAACGTCCACAGAGCCGCCGGCTCCCACAAGAGCAACGAATTTTGCCAGATCACCCGGTAATTCACTGAACGGGATAACCGCAGGTGCGTTTACAGGATGCGAAACCGTCACTTTACCGTTAGTTAACTCTTCATGCATTGCAAACGTGATAGTTTTACCTTTCAGGGCTTTATATTTCTGCCCCTGTTTAGTGATGCGGTAATACACGTTCGGTGTCATTTTAGCGTAATTCTGCCGCTCCAGCCGGGCAATCAATTCCTGATTTTTCCGTTTATTCAGCTCACCAACCTGCTGATTAGTATAAGCGACCACCGCTTTATTCTTTTCTTCTGCTTTTGCAATCTGCGTATTCAGATTGGTATTTTCAGCCCGCTGTGTACTGACAACCGCTTTCTGCTTATCTATTTCTTTCTGTAATGCTGCATATTTCGCTGAGAGATCCGCATTTTCCTTCAGCTTCGCAGTGGCTTTGGTGAGTTCAGCATCTTTATCTGCCAGCAATTTTTTCTGACTATCAAGCTGCGCATTCAGCCTGGTTAATTCCGCATCCGATTTCGCCATAGCTTCAATCTGTTGCGTTTTCTCTTTTAACGCTTTATCCAGCTGAGCGGTCCGCTGCTGTTCTGCGGCTAATTTTTTATTCAGCCCGGCGTTATCATCCTGAACAGCACTATTCTCTTTATCTGAACCGGATACTTTTGACGACAATAATTGTTTATCCGCCGTCAGCTGCGCAATTTTTTGTTCAAGTGTCGCTTTATCCACTGTCAGTACGGACACTTCTTTTTTCAGATTATCCCGCTGACGGATATTCTCCGCCTCACTGCTCTGTAACTGTGCCGTCAGCTTAAGCTTATCCGCTTCACGCTGCTGTAATTCTTTTTCCAGTGTCTGCAACTGAGCGGTTAATTTTGCGTTACCGCTATTTTGGGCGTCCAGCTGTGAGATCTGTTTTTCCAGCGCGGCTTTATCAGCGGCCAGCGTGCTGAGTTCTTTTTTCAGCTTATCGCTCTGTGCTGCTGCGTCTTTATTCTGACTTGCCAGCTGATCTGCCAGTTTCTGTTTTTCTGCATCACGCTGTTTCAGTTGCTGTTCCAGCGCATTAAGCTGCTGAACCATTTTGGCCATATCCGCATTTTTATTACTCAGCTGCGCAATATTTTTCTCAGCCTGTGCCTGCGCTTCTGTCAGCCGGGAGATTTGTCCGGTCAGTGCCACTTTATCTGCGGTCAGTGCCGTCAGATTTTTTTGCAGTTGTGTATTCAGTTGCTGGTTATCGGTCGTTTTTTGCAATAACTCAAGCGCGGCCAGCTGTTTTTCTGCCTCAGTTTTTTTCAGTTGCTTTTCAAGCTCAGCAATCTGTGCCGCGGCTTTCTGCATTTCGGCGGTTTTTACATTCAGCAGTTCTGTATTTTTAGCTGAAGCTGAGCTTTTATCTGCCGTCAGCGCAGTGACCTGTTTTTCCAGTGCGGCTTTTTCTGCCGTCAGGCCATCGAGAACTTTTTTCAGTTCCGCAGACTGTTTTGTACTGTCGTTACCCTGCGCTGCCAGTTGTGCAGACAGCGCATTTTTCTCCGCATCGCTTTGTTTCAGCTTATCTTCTGTAGCCGTCAGCTGCTGCGTAATTTTTGCAAGGTCGGTATTTTTGCCCGCAAGCAGTGCGAGGTTCTTCTCTGCCTGGCTTTTCTCTGAATCCAGCTGTGCAATCTGTTTTTCAAGTGCGGATTTATCCGTTGTCAGCGTCGTGATCTGTTTTTTCAGATCCGCCGACTGTTTGCTGTTTTCCGTTTCCTGAGATTGCAGTTTTGCTGTCAGCAGCTGTTTTTCCGCATCCTGATCTTTTAATTGTTTTTCCAGCTCAGTCAGCTTCTGCGCTACTTTTGCCATATCGGCATTTTTATCTTCCAGCAGTGCACGGTTTTTATCTGACAGCGCTTTTTCTTTATTCAGTACCGCAATCTGTTTTTCCAGATCCGCTTTTTCTGATGTCAGTGTGACCAGATCTTTTTTCAGCGCATCACTCTGTTTACTGTTTTCGCCGGTCAGCGCGAGAATTTTGTCATTCAGTTGCTGTTTTTCCGCATCCCGCTGTGTCAGCTGTTTTTCCAGATCAGCCAGCTTGCGCATAACGTTTGCCATATCAGCATTTTTGTCTGCCAGCAGCGCGAGATTTTTATCTGACTGCACTTTTTCCTGATTCAGTGCCGCGATCTGTTTTTCCAGATCTGCTTTTTCTGATGTCAGAACCGTCACCTGACTTTCCGCCTGACCATGACGCGCCAGGTTTTCACTTATCTGCTGATTGAGTGAATCAATGGTTTTCCGGTTTTTTTCCAGCTCTGCGGTAAGGCTGGCGTTATTCCCCTGTGCCGCAGCCTGTAATTCATTGTTTGCCAGAGTCAGACTTTTCAGTTCAGTCTCTTTTTTCGCAATATCGGCGAGGGCCTGTTCATAATCACGCTGAACATTCCGGTACTTTTCGTTCAATGACGCCAGCTCGCGTTTCACATCCTGTAGTTTCAGGCGGGTGATACGCAGTTTTTTCTGCGGGTCCGACGGGATAAACCAGGTTTGCGGTTCCAGCACACGGGCAACCGTCAGCGGTAAATCAGAGAAATACGTCATTGAACGGAAAGGTTCACCCAGGACGGCAAACAGGACTTCCGGTGTGAGTGTCAGTGAGGAGGTCATACGGCCGGGAACAGGTGAGAACACAAACCCCCGGTGTTTCCCGCTCCATTTCTGGCTGTCGCGAATCAGATATGCCGGTGACCACTGCGGATATCCGACAGGAACAGGATTTGTCACAACAACCGGTTCCCTGACCACAATGGTTTCGCATTGTGCCGGTACGGATACCGGAGTCGTTGTGCTGCGTTCCTGCACGGATGAAACCGTGCGTTTTTCTGTGCGGACGGTACTATGTTCGCGCTTACGCTGTGACTGAGTGGCTTTCCCTGCCTTTTTTACTGCCGGTGTAACCCGTCTTTCGGGTTGCCTGTTAGGTTGCTTTACTGATACCGGAAAATTGCCTGATTCTTTTTCAGTCTGAATATAACGGTCAAAATCTTCGATAACCTGATTAAATTCAGATGCAGTTGCCGGTTGCACTGCCGCAAATAACGCGACAGTAATACACAACCTAATGTTCAGTCTCATAACCCGTTAACCTTCTCCAGGGTATTCTCAATAGACAGAACAGAATAATAACGAACCTGCGCGCACATCACTTTGGTTTTCGCTTCAATCGACATTTTCAGTAATTTAAGCGTATCCGGGCTGGCGGTTCTTTCGAGCTGACGATACAGCCGGTTGATCTGGCTGATTTCACTGAAACCGGCGACCATCTGACTGTAATCTTTCGGAGAGATAGTTTTGAGCGAATCGAGTTCTTTGACACACATACTCAGCTCAGGCGAAATCTGTCCGGAAGGTTGCTGTAATTCAGGTTTTGGCAAAGGTGCTGTTGTTCTCACCGGCTCCTGCATTACCGGCTGAACCGGTTGTGCCGCAGGCTTCGGCGCAGGGGGTGTCATTAATGAACAGCCGGACAGGGTTACAACGCCTCCTAACAGGAGTATCCCCGCCATTTTGTTCAGTGCTGTCTTGGATAACATAGTTTCACCTTAGAGAAATAATTTGGCCACTGCTGCGTTGTGCAAAAATAGGCACCAATTGTATAGCCAGAGCCTGGGAAAATAAACTCTGACGTGTCACAACTCAGGCTTATGTAACATACACTACGTCGCGGGCGAGTCTGAACTATTCGTTTTTTGTTATCCGAACACCTTACTGCAGCCGCACAATCTGAATTTCCGCGCTTGTCAGCGTCAACGATTTGGCGTCGTTATTATTCTGTTCTGCCTGTCTGTTTATCACAGGCCGAGAACATAAATTAGTCAGTTTACTGTACAAAACCGTCCCGGACATTTACCGGACAGCCTGTAACAATTCTTAAAAATAAGTATCAACCGGTATCCGTATGTCAGAAAAAGAATAGGGGCATAATTGTACCGGAAGCGGCATTATATCTTATTCACGGATAAAATCGATTAACAGCCGCAGACAACTATTCTGTAAATACGAAAATAAAATGACACTTACAGAATAAACAGATAACCGGCTGTTATCCGAGATGATTTGCAGAAGTATAAATGAATTATCCTGTTATGGATTCTCTTTTTTTCAATTATGCGAGCGGGATTCAGTTCCTTTTTCAGGCTGATTACTATCATTATTTTCTTAGCAATCTATTATCTCCTCATAATTAAAAAGTGACAGAATTTATCAGGTTTATTACACATAATATGATTAGTAACACTATCAAACTGTAAATTATCATTCTGCTTCTCAGCTCTCCCGAAATTATCAATTCAGATATATATTTCTCTCAATATGAGAGAAAGACCGGCAGGAAAATCCGCTGTTCCCTGCCCGCTCCTCTTATTTTTTTTACCTCAGTCACAAATTACCCGATAACTTACTGTTTTTCTCTCTGCTGGCGTATTTATTGCTTGTTTTTATACATGCTTACTTTTTCCTGAAACCGGAGAAATAATAATGTCTGAAGCAGTCGGAAAACGCGTGCTGGGCACACCTTACCTGCGCGTTGATGCCCTGAGCAAAACATCTGGGCGGGCGCGCTACACGGATGATCTGCCGATGCCGGGTATGCACTACGCCAAATATGTCCGCAGTACTATTGCTCACGGGACAGTGACCTCCGTTGATACCTCCCGGGCGCTCGCCATGCCGGGTGTGGTTGCGGTATTTACCTGTGATGACGTACCGCAGATCCCGTTCGCCACCGCCGGTCACGCCTGGTCCCTGGAGCCGTCTAAACGGGATGTGGCAGACCGCCTGCTGCTGAACCGCCATGTGCGCCATCACGGTGATGGTGTGGCGATTGTGGTTGCCCGCGATGAACTGACCGCCGAAAAAGCGGCGGCACTCGTCAGCGTCACTTATGACGAACTGCCGGTTATCACCTCTCCGGCAGCGGCGCTGGCCGCAGATGCCCCGCCAATCCACAGCAGCGGTAACCTGCTGAAGCGCACAGCCATCAATGCCGAAAGTGCCAGAGCGACAGTCAGCCGGTCGCCGTTTCAGTTCCGCGGCCATTTTGATACCCCGGTTGTCCAGCACTGCCATATGGAAGGCGTCACCTGTTATGCCTGGCAGGAAGCGGATAATAAGATTTCCGTGGTGTCGAGCACACAAATCCCGCACATTGTCCGTCGTGTGACAGGCCAGGCGCTGGATATACCGTGGTCGCATATCAGGGTGATTAAGCCTTATATCGGCGGGGGATTCGGCAACAAACAGGATGTACTGGAAGAGCCGATGGCAGCCTGGCTGACCCTGAAACTCGGCGGTATTCCGGTGAAAGTGGAGCTGAGCCGCGAAGAGTGTTTCTTTGCCTCCCGCACCCGTCACGCCTTTCATATCGATGCGGAAATGGGAATGAGCGCCGACGGCACCCTGAACGGCTATCATCTTGATGTGCTGTCCAATACCGGCGGCTATGCCTCTCACGGACACTCAATTGCCGCCGCAGGCGGTAATAAGATCCCGTATCTTTATCCGCGCTGCGACTACGGCTATTCCGCCGCCACCGTCTATACCAACTACCCGTCAGCGGGGGCAATGCGCGGCTACGGTGCCCCGCAGGTCACGTTTGCTCTTGAATGCCTGATGGATGATGCCGCCGCACAGCTGAATATCGACCCGGTAGATATCCGTCTGCGCAATGCGGCACGGTCAGGAGACTGTAATCCGGTTAATAAAAAAACCATTTACAGTGCAGGGCTGATTGAGTGCCTGGAGCGCGGTAAAGAATTATTCGGCTGGGATGAACGTAAAGCAGAAGCACTGGCAACACGCGGGGATATCCGCCGGGGTGTCGGCGTGGCCTGCTTCAGTTATTCATCCAATACCTATCCGGTCGGCGTGGAAATCGCCAGTGCCCGTCTGCTGATGAACCAGGACGGTAATATCAATGTGCAGGTCGGCGCAACGGAGATCGGTCAGGGCTCGGATACCGTGTTCTCACAAATGGTCGCAGAAACCCTCGGTGTGCCGGTCAGTACCATTCAGATGATCTCCACCCAGGATACCGATATCACCCCGTTTGATCCCGGCGCTTTCGCGTCACGGCAGAGTTATGTCACCGCACCGGCACTGAAAGAAGCGGCGCTGTCACTGCGGCAGAAAATTCTCGATCACGCCTCGCTGATGACACATCAGGCCGCCTTTAATATGACGATTCTTGACGGCAATGTGGTGCTTGAGGCACAGCCTGATGTGGTTGTCACCACCGTCGCGGAAGTGGCTATGCACAGTTTTTATCATCAGGAGATCGGCGGTCAGCTTTCTGCCGAATCCTCTCACAAAACACAGACCAACCCGCCGGCGTTCGGCTGTACCTTTGTCGATATCACCGTGGATATTCCGATGTGTCAGATAACCATTAACCGGATCATTAATATGCACGACTCAGGCCGCATTCTGAATCCGCAGCTGGCAGAAGGCCAGGTTCACGGCGGGATGGGCATGGGGATTGGCTGGGCGTTGTTTGAAGAGATGCTGATCAACGAAAAATCCGGGGTTGTCCATAACCCGAACCTGCTCGACTACAAGATGCCGACCATGGTTGACCTGCCGGATCTGGAGTGCGGGTTTGTCGAAACCTACGAGCCGCAGTCCGCCTACGGCCATAAATCCCTGGGCGAACCGCCGATTATTTCACCGGCGGCCGCTATCCGTAATGCCCTGCGCATGGCGACGGGGATTTCTGTCAATACTATCCCGCTGACACCAAAACGGCTGTACCGGGAATTTGTCAATGCCGGACTTATCAGGGGGTAACTGCCATGTATGATTTTGAAACGTATCACCGCGCGGAGAGTATCGCACACGCAGTCTCACTGCTGACGGACAATCCGCAGGCCAGACTGCTGGCGGGCGGAACGGATGTGCTGATCCAGCTTCATCACCTCAATGAACGCTTCCGTCATATTGTTGATATCCATGATTTACCGGAACTGCGCGGGATCAGCTGCGATGAGGCGGGACATATCCGCATCGGCTCCGCGACCACCTTCTCCGAACTGATTGACAGCCCGGTGATCAATCAGTGTCTGCCCGCGCTGAGTGAAGCCGCGGCCACGATTGCCGGACCGCAGATCCGCAACGTCGCCACTTACGGCGGTAATATCTGTAACGGTGCCACCAGCGGTGACTCCGCCTGCCCGTCACTGATTTATCAGGCAGAACTGGAAATCGCAACCCCGGACGGCATCCGCCGCAGACCGCTGCGCGGTTTCCATACCGGGCCGGGAAAAGTGGCCTTTGAACCGGGTGAACTGCTGATTGCGTTCCATTTTTCACCGGAGAGTTACCGCAATAAGGGCTCTGCCGCTTACAAATATGCCATGCGCGGCGCGATGGATATCGCCACCATTAACTGCGCGGCGCTGTGTGATATCAGAGAAGGACGTTTTGAGGAACTGCGCCTTGCTTTCGGTGTTGCGGCACCGACACCGGTCCGCTGTGAACACGCGGAAGCGGCCGCGATCGGAAAGCCGGTCACCGCAGACACCCTGAAAGCTGTCAGTCAGGCCATTGAGCAGGATGTTGCCCCGCGTACTTCGTGGCGGGCAGAAAAAGAGTTCCGTTTACACCTGATCCGTGTCCTGAGCGAACGGGTGATCCGCGCCGCGGCTGAACGTACGGGAGAAAAAATCGCATGAATATCAAAGAATGGAAAACCATCAGCTGCACACTGAACGGGCAGCTGCGGGAACTGACAGTATCACCGGCGGCCCGGTTATCGGACGTCCTGCGTGAACAGGGGCTTATCAGTGTCAAACACGGCTGTTCTGTCGGTGAATGCGGTGCCTGTACGGTGCTTATCGACGGTATCGCGGTGGATACCTGCCTCTATCTGGCGGTCTGGGCAGATGGTAAACAGATCCGTACCGCCGAAGGTGAGATGAAACACGGGAAACCGTCTGCGGTACAGCAGGCATATGCGGACGGCGGCGCAGTACAGTGCGGGTTCTGCACCCCGGGTCTGATTATGATGACCACCGCCCTGCTGGAAAAACACAAAGGACAGACCCTGACCATCCGTCAGATCCGTCACGGCCTGGCCGGTAATCTGTGCCGCTGCACCGGTTATCAGATGGTTGCCGATGCGGCAGATAAACTCCAGCGGAATCAGTAAACCGCCGAAAACAGATACCGCGCCCGGCGTCAGGGTTGCGGTGTCTGCTGCTGTAAAAGTACCGGCAGGGCATGCTCTTCCCCCCAGCTTTTCAGCATCAGTAAGATCGGCACCAGCGACTGCCCGGCGTCCGTCAGGCTGTATTCCACTTTCGGCGGCACCTCCGCATAGACCTTACGGTGGACAAGCCCCGCCATCTCAAGCTCCCGTAACTGTTTTGTCAGCATACGCGGGGTAATAAATATCAGGAGCCGTTTCAGCTCGTTAAAGCGTTTGGTGCCGCTTATCAGATGGTAAAGGATCATTCCCTTGCCCTTCCCGCCCATCATTTCCAGTGTTGCCTCAACCGGACAGGCTTCATAGGCATACGATTCATAACGCGTCTTTCTGACAGTATCCATTTTGTACCTATATACCAAAAATGTACGTACTTGTTAAAAACATATCGTAGTTTATCATTGCGCCAATTAATGTAAATTACCTTATAAGGACGTCATCATGACCATCACTCAGGCTGTAATGCAGCGTTATTCCACCAAATCATTCGATCCGGCGAAAAAAATCAGTGATGAGGTGATGAACAGTATCAAAACATTGCTGCGCTACAGCCCGTCCAGCGTCAATATCCAGCCGTGGTATTTTATTATTGCGGCCAGTGAGGAAGGAAAAAACCGGATCGCGGCATCCACCCGTCCGGGTTTTGAATTTAATACCGCAAAAATCACTGATGCCTCTCACGTTGTGCTGCTGTGCGCCAAAACAGATGTTGATGAAGCCTACATGAACAGTGTGCTGGAGCAGGAAGACAAAGACGGCCGTTACGCCACGCCGGAGCACAAAGCCATGAATAACGGCGGCCGGACTTTCTTTGTTAATCTCCATAAAGAGACACTCGGTGATCTGCCGCACTGGGCGGCAAAACAGGTTTTCCTGAACATGGGGACATTACTGCTGGGTGCGTCCGCATTGGGTGTGGATGCCGTTCCGATGGAAGGGATGGATTTTGATACCCTGGATACCGAATTTGGTTTGTCTGCCAAAGGGCTGGCACCGGTGGCTGTTGTGTCGCTCGGTTACCGCAAAGAGGATGACTTTAACGCCGCACTGCCGAAATCCCGTCTGCCGGAAGCGCAGATCATGACCGTTATCTGATACAAAAAAGCCGCACGGTAACTTCCGTGCGGCTTTGGCACACATTTCTTCTTCCGCTTACTGCTACCCGGCGGATAACTCGTACTTTTTAATCTTCCGGTACAGCGTGGCGATACCGATCCCCAGTTCTTCTGCCGCCTGACGTTTATTGTCATAGCGTTGCAGTGCCTCGCGGATCATCTGTTTTTCCATCTCTTCCAGCATGGTTTCCCCGTGCAGTGCCGGATCCTCATCCGCTGCTGCCGCAGGTACGCTTCTGACCGGAATGGTAATTTCGCTGCGGTGGATATCCCCGGTATTCTGAACCGGTGCTGCCGTCCCGCTTATCATCTGTCCCGCATGTCTGGCGAAGTTCGGCGGAAGCAGCGAGATATCAATCACTTCTCCCGGCGGCACCACGTTAACCAGATATTCCATCAGGTTACTCAGTTCACGCAGGTTACCCGGCCACGGCCATGCATTAATGACCGCCATCACTTCATCTGAAATTCCCGGATACACCAGGCCGAGGCGCTTGGTATGCACATTGAGGAAATGGTGCACCAGCAGTTCCACGTCGCCGTAACGCTCACGCAGCGGCGGCAGGGCAATCGGGATAACATTGAGGCGGTAATAGAGATCCTCGCGGAATTTGCCTTCGCTGACAAACTGCTCCAGATTCTGGTTGGTCGCGGAAACAATCCGGATATCCACCGGAATTGTCCGGCTTGAGCCAATCGGCTGCACTTCACGTGATTCTATCGCACGTAATAATTTTGCCTGAACAATCAGCGGCATATCGCCGATTTCATCAAGGAACAGCGTGCCTTTATCCGCCGCCTGGATCAGACCCTGTTTTCCGTTGGCGGACGCGCCGGTAAAGGCGCCTTTCACATAGCCGAATAATTCACTTTCCAGTAACTGCTCCGGTATCGCCGCACAGTTGATGGCGATAAACGGTTTTTCACTGCGGTTACTCAGTTTGTGAATCGCCCGTGCCACCACTTCTTTCCCGGTGCCGCTTTCGCCGGTAACCAGAATACTCGACGGGCTGGGCGCCACACGGGAAATCAGGTGTTTCAGCTGACGGATAGGCTCGGATTCCCCGACCAGATGTTCAATCATCAATCCGTTTTCATCGCGGCGCACTTCATTCATATCAATCGCCGCATGAGACTGATGGAACGCCATCAGGAACATCTGACAGCCGTTAACCACATGAAGCTGCCCGATAATAATATTGCTCTCCCCTTCCCAGGAGACAATATGCTGCAAATGCCCGCGGTTCAGACTTTTGAAATAAGTCAGCGGGCGGATGGCAATGGTTTTGCCGGAAATCTTCTCGTACGGGACATTGAGGATTTTCAGAGCATGCGGATTGGCAAATTTCAGATGATTTGCCTCATCCAGGATCAGAACGCCCTGATCCATAAACTCTATCAGACTCAGTAATACCTTCTGCGAGGCATTACGTCCTTCCTGTTCATCCAGCAGTTTGGCAACAAAAATATTGGAAATATGCTGCACATAATCCGAGAAGTCATGGATGTTATCCCGGATACGCTCCTGCTGTTCGGATGTGACGGCCACCAGGCTGATCACCCCGATACAACGATCCTGAAAAATGATCGGTGTACCGATAAACGCTTTCTCCTTGCAGTTATCTTTATCCGCACAATTCATACAGAGCGGATCAAAACAGGAGTGCGTGACGATCTTTTCTTTTTTGGTGTCCAGCACATAGCGGAGCAGCTGGGAATTATTGGTCAGACGATGTCCGAGGTGCTGGTTAAACAGCCCCGTTCCGGCAATCCTTGTCAGTTTGTCATCAACGATTTCAACATCAAGCTGTAACACACTGGCGAGCATCTTGCTGAAGTGAACAATCGTCGGCTGTATCTGCATCAGCACAGATAGTGATTTTTCAGTAATCATGCTTACGACTTCCTATGCTCTTAAAACGACATAACTAAAAGAAAGTACATAACGCGACAATTTAATGATTTTATTATAGTTATTTATCAGCAGGCTGAATTACCACCCGCCGATAGCACGAGACTGCCAGATTTTTATCACCGAAACTCCAACGCATGTACAAAAATCACACTTTTCTTCAGATTTGATAATGAAACTGGAATCTCCGTCACTCTATTTTATCAATATGATAAATCCGCCGGGCTGTTTATCATTCTGGCCCCGGTTCCGGTGGTTCAGCTCTCTCACCGGTCTGACTCCGGTGACTTTTCGCCGCTGATGAAAATAAGATTTATTCGTATTTGTCACACATAAACAGGTCATTACGCCCTGATAATTGTGATCTCCCTCCCGATTCCGCCCTGCGTTTCACCCCCGGCAGATCATTCCGGCTGATTTGGCATGCTTATTGTTAATAGTCACAGTACACATGCAGAAATGCCTTCTTCTCACTGCATATTCAATTGTCACCGGCCATTTCACATAGGATTTAAAGATGAAAAACGTTAATGAATTATTGAAAGATATCGCCAGACTGAAATCGAATCTTCATCAGAAGGATTTTTTACTTACCTGGGAACAGAGTCAGGATGAACTGACGATGGTGCTTGATATTGCAGCCGCACTGAAAGGGCTGCGTGCCGATAACATCGCAACCAACGTATTCACAAATGGCCTCGGCATCTCTGTTTTCCGTGACAACTCCACCCGTACCCGTTTCTCTTATGCCTCTGCACTGAATATGCTCGGCCTGGCCCAGCAGGACCTCGACGAAGGTAAGTCACAGATTGCCCACGGTGAAACCGTACGTGAAACGGCCAACATGATTTCATTCTGCGCGGATGCTATCGGTATCCGTGATGATATGTACCTCGGCGCCGGTAACGCCTATATGCGTGAAGTGGGCGCGGCACTGGATGAAGGTTTTGAAGAAGGCGTACTGCCGCAGCGTCCTGCACTGGTTAACCTCCAGTGTGATATCGACCACCCGACACAGTCTATGGCTGACCTGGCCTGGTTACGTGAGCACTTCGGTTCACTGGAAAACCTGAAAGGCAAAAAAATCGCCATGACCTGGGCGTATTCACCAAGCTACGGTAAACCGCTGTCTGTACCACAAGGCATCATCGGTCTGATGACCCGTTACGGTATGGATGTCACCCTGGCGCATCCGGAAGGTTATGACCTGATCCCTGACGTTATCGATGTGGCGAAAAACAACGCCAGACAGTCCGGCGGCAGCTTTAAACAAGTCACCTCCATGGAAGAAGCGTTCAAAGATGCGGATATCGTGTATCCGAAATCCTGGGCGCCTTACAAAGTCATGGAAACCCGTACCGAACTGCTGCGCGCCAATGATCATGACGGCCTGAAAGCCCTTGAGCAGCGCTGCCTGGCGCAGAACGCCAACCACAAAGACTGGCACTGCACTGAAGAGATGATGAAGCTGACCAAAGGCGGCGAAGCGCTGTATATGCACTGTCTGCCTGCGGATATCACCGGCGTTTCCTGTAAGGAAGGCGAAGTGGAAGAAGCCGTATTCGAAAAATACCGCATCGCCACTTACAAAGAAGCCAGCTGGAAGCCGTATATCATCTCCGCCATGATTCTGGCCCGCAAATTCCCGCAGCCGGCCCTGGTTCTTGAGCAGCTGCTGAAAAACGCACGTAAACGTATTTTATAAATCCGGAGCCCGGCCGTCACCGGCCGGGTTATTTTCCCGATGATATGAGGTGAGGCTCTATGTCTGTCTTCTCACTGAAGTTAGATATTTCAGATAACCGTTATTTCAACGGTAAACACTCCCCGCTTTTTTCCCGTGAAGAAGCACATAAGGCGCTGAAGTTTCATGAGAAAATTACGGGTTACCATCCGACGCCGCTGTATGACATGACCGATCTCGCCGCTCTGTTCGGCGTGCGCAATATCCTGGTGAAAGATGAGTCACAGCGTTTTGATCTGAATGCATTCAAAATTCTGGGCGGCTCTTATGCCATCGCCCATCTGTTGTGCGAAAAGTACAACATGGATATTGATGATTTCTCTTTCGAGAAACTCAAAAACACCCTGACTGAAAAAATGACGTTCGCCACCACCACTGACGGCAACCATGGCCGTGGTGTGGCCTGGGCGGCACGCGCTCTGGGTCAGAAAGCGGTGGTGTATATGCCGAAAGGCTCAGCACAGGAACGTGTTGATCACATTACCGGCCTCGGGGCGGAGTGTATCGTCACAGACATGAACTACGACGATACCGTCCGTCTCACCATGGAAAATGCCAAAAAACACGGCTGGCTCGTGGTTCAGGATACCGCCTGTGAAGGTTACACCAAGATCCCGACCTGGATTATGCAGGGTTATACCACGCTGGCTGCCGAAGCCGTTGCCCAGATGAAAGAGATGAAGATTCAGCGTCCGACTCACGTGCTGTTACAGGCCGGTGTGGGTGCGATGGCCGGCGGCGTGCTGGGCTATCTGGTCGATGAGTTCGGGGCAAAAGATCTGCACTCCATTATCGTCGAGCCGGATCTGGCTGACTGCCTCTACCGCTCCAGCCTGAAAGGCGAAATCGTCAATGTCGGCGGTGATATGGCCACCATCATGGCCGGTCTGGCCTGCGGTGAACCGAACCCTATCGGCTGGGATCTGATGCGTAACTGCGCGACACAGTTTATCTCCTGTGAAGATGCGGTGGCCGCCCTCGGCATGCGTGTCCTCGGTAACCCGTACGGCAAAGACCACCGCGTGATCTCCGGTGAATCCGGTGCCGTCGGTCTCGGCGTGCTGGCGGCGGTTAACTATCATCCGGAACGTGCGGACCTGATGGAAAAACTCGGCCTGAACAGTGATTCCGTCATCCTCGTGATCAATACCGAAGGTGATACAGATACCAAACATTACCGTGAAGTTGTCTGGGAAGGTAAAAACCCGGCGCAGAAATATTAACTAATTGGAGTATTGAAACATGGCTAAGCAAATCCCGTTCGATGAAATTGTCAAAAAAGCTGAACACTATAAAAAAGACATGACCCGCTTTCTGCGCGATATGGTGGCAATTCCCAGCGAAAGCTGTGATGAAAAACGCGTGATTCACCGCATCAAAGAAGAGATGGAAAAAGTCGGCTTTGATAAAGTGGATATCGACCCGATGGGGAACATTCTGGGCTATATCGGTCACGGTCCGCACCTGATCGCGATGGATGCGCATATCGATACCGTGGGTATCGGTAATATCAAAAACTGGGAATTCGACCCGTACGAAGGTATGGAAAACGACGAAATCATCGGCGGACGCGGTACGTCTGACCAGGAAGGCGGCATGGCATCTATGGTCTATGCCGGTAAAATTATCAAAGATTTAGGTCTGGAAGATCAGTACACCCTGCTGGTGACCGGGACCGTTCAGGAAGAAGACTGTGACGGCCTGTGCTGGCAGTATATTATCGAGCAGGACAAAATCAGACCGGAATTCGTGGTCAGTACCGAACCGACAGACTGCCAGATTTACCGCGGCCAGCGCGGTCGTATGGAAATCCGCATTGATGTTCCGGGGATCAGCTGCCACGGCTCCGCACCGGAGCGCGGTGATAACGCAATCTTCAAAATGGGGCCGATTCTGGGCGAATTACAGGAGCTGTCAAAACGTCTGGCACACGACGATTTCCTCGGCCAGGGCACACTGACTGTTTCTGAAATTTTCTACACCTCACCAAGCCGCTGTGCCGTTGCTGACAGCTGTGCGGTTTCTATCGACCGCCGTCTGACCTGGGGCGAAACCTGGGAAGGCGCACTGGACGAAATCCGCGCATTACCGGCAGTCAAAGCCGCGAAAGGCGTCGTGTCTATGTACACCTATGAGCGTGCCTCCTGGACCGGTCTGGTCTATCCGACAGAGTGCTACTTCCCGACCTGGAAAGTGGAAGAAGATCACTTCACCGTGAAGACGCTGGATCGCGCTTACCGCGGCCTGTTCAATAAAGAGCCGGTTGTTGATAAGTGGACTTTCTCCACCAACGGTGTTTCTATCATGGGTCGTCACGGCATTCCGGTCATCGGTTTTGGTCCGGGTAAAGAGCCTGAAGCACACGCACCAAACGAAAAAACATGGAAAGATCACCTGGTGACCTGTGCGGCAATGTATGCGGCCATTCCGTTAAGCTACATGGCTGAACTGAAAAAATAATCATATCTTACCGGCCCCGTACTGATGTGCGGGGCTTTTTCAGGAGTACCTTTTTCAGGAGCACCCCCTATGCGCACAGTTATTATCAACGGCACCGTTGTCAATGCGGACGGACAATACCGGCAGGATGTTCTGATTGAAAACGGCCTGATCTCACAGATTGCGCCGGATATTGTACCGGAGACAAATGACCGGGTTATTGATGCACAGGGATGCTATGTTTTTCCCGGCGGTATTGATGTTCATACCCACTTTAATATTGATGTCGGCCTTGCCCGCAGCTGTGATGATTTTTACACCGGCACGCGTGCGGCAGCCTGCGGCGGTACCACCACCATTATCGATCATATGGGATTTGGTCCGGCGGGTTGTTCACTGCACCACCAGCTCGAGAATTATCACCGCTACGCCAAAGGACGTGCCGTTATCGACTACAGTTTTCACGGCGTCATCCAGCATATCAATGACGATATTTTAAAGGAAATCCCGCTGATGGTGGCGGACGGGATCAGCAGTTTTAAACTCTATCTGACCTATCAGTACAAACTGGATGATCCGGATATCTTACGCGCTCTGCAACAGCTTAACCGTTCCGGGGCACTGACCACCGTGCATCCGGAAAATGACGCGGTGATTGCGCAGCGCAAGGCGGAATTTGTGAAAAAAGGTCAGACTTCGCCGGTTTTCCACGCCCTTAGCCGTCCGGCGGAATGCGAAACGGAAGCTATCGGCCGGATGATCAATCTGGCCCGGATCTGCGGCAATGCGCCGCTCTATATTGTTCACCTTTCCAACGGATCAGGTCTTGATTACCTGAAGATGGCGAAAGCCCGTCATCAGCCGGTCTGGATAGAAACCTGTCCGCAGTATCTGTTCCTTGATGAGCGCTGTTATGAGCGTGATGACGGCCTGAAATTTATTCTCAGCCCGCCGCTGCGTAACCGCCGGGAAGCGGATGCGCTTTGGCTGGGTATTGATGACGGCGATATTGATGTGGTCGCCACCGACCACTGCACGTTCCCGTATCAGCAGCGTCTGGCGCTGTCCGGCGGGGATTTCACCCGTTGTCCGAACGGCCTGCCGGGCGTTGAAAACCGCATGTTGCTGCTGTTTTCCGCGGGCGTGATGCAGGGGCGGATTTCGCCGGAACACTTTGTTTCCCTGACCAGTGCGATGCCGGCAAAACTGTTTGGTATCTGGCCGGAAAAAGGGGTGATCCGCCCGGGCGCAGACGGTGATATCACCATTATCGACCCGGCGCAGGAAACTACGATCCGCCACGCGGATCTGCACGATAACGCAGATTACAGCCCGTACGAGGGTATGACCGTACAGGGTGCTGTCCGCTGCACATTGTCACGCGGTGATATTGTTTACCGTGACGGTGAATTTACGGCTGAACCCGGCCGCGGCCGTTTCCTGAAACGCCGTCCGTTTAAAACACCGCACCGGTGTTATTAATTTTTCCGATTATCGTTTCAACTCATTTATTACGGGTAAAAAAGGATGAAAAAAACAATCGTATTAGCACTGGGCGGCAACGCACTGGGAAATGATCTTCCGGGCCAGATGGTTGCTGTCAGAACCACCTCTGTCGTGATCGCCGACCTGATTGCTCAGGGATACCGCGTTGTGGTGACACACGGCAACGGCCCGCAGGTCGGGATGATAACCGGCGCCTTTGAGGCGGCCAGCAAAACCGAAGCCAAATCGCCGGTTCTGCCGATGTCAGTCTGTGTGGCTCTGAGCCAGGGATATATCGGTTATGATTTACAGAATGCGCTGCGTGAAGAGCTGCTGAGCCGGGGGATCAATAAGCCGGTCGCCACGATTGTGACGCAGGTGGAAGTCGATGCCGCCGACCCGTCATTCAAAAACCCGACCAAACCTATCGGCGCGTTCTATACCAAAGAAGAAGCGGATGCACTGACCCTGAAAGGGTTTGAAATGCGCGAGGATGCGGGCCGTGGTTACCGCCGTGTGGTGTCATCACCGAAACCGGTTGATATTATTGAAAAAGAAACAGTTAAAGCGATGCTGGATGCCGATCAGCTGGTGATCACCGTCGGCGGCGGCGGGATTCCGGTGATCCGCGACGGCAACAAACTGCACGGTGCCAACGCGGTTATCGACAAAGACTGGGCGAGTGCCAAACTGGCAGAGATGATCGATGCGGATATGCTGATTATCCTGACCGCAGTAGAGAAAATCGCCATCAATTTCGGCAAACCAAACGAGCAGTGGCTGGATAAACTGACCTCTGCGGACGCGCAGCGCTATATCGATGAGAAACATTTTGCGCCGGGTTCGATGTTACCGAAAGTGGAAGCCGCGCTCTCTTTCAGCCGCAGTAAAAAAGGCCGTCAGGCACTGATTACATTGCTGGATAAAGCCAAAGAGGGTATTGAGGGTAAAACCGGTACCGTTATCGGCGACTAATCATTCTTTTCTTTCTTTCTCTGAAAAACGGCCGGAAATCCCGGCCGTTTGCTTTGTTACCTGCGGGAATTATAAACCGTTAACGGGTTTATCTTTCGGGTATTTCAGCGTGTAATTCAGCGGCAGTTCTGTTGTCTGCTGCGGCTTCAGTTCCGCTTTCCATTCCACTTCACCGGTCTGTTTATTCACTTTACCCTCACCCGTTGAGACATCTTTCACCAGGATATTGGTATCCTGACTGACCGGGATCTGGTCAAAAACCGTTACCACCAGCGGCGCTTTGGCAAAGGATGACAGCGTGATCACATACCCTTCGGTCTGTTCAACCGCAGAGCCCAGGATACCCGGCTGTTTTGTCATCTTATTGTCCACCTTACGGCTGACCTGGATATCTTTATTCATACCGAACGGTACTTCCAGCTCATCGGTGATCAGGCCGGAATCAATATAGGTCTGCCCGATATAGCGGTTGTCAAAATAGATATTCGCCTTACCGCTGAGCAGATTCAGCGCCGGTGCATTTTCCACAACCGCTTGTAAATACACATGTTCATCTATCTTCGGCCGTGTGATATAGCGGTATTTTCCGTCCAGATCCGTCTGCTTGATAGTCAGTGAACGGGATTCCGCAACGGACGGCAGGGAATACGGCTTATCGATAGTATAGGTCAGACTGATACCGTTGCTCTCTGCGGTAACAAACGACGAGATCCCGCCGGCGGGGGCTTTTTTCGCCATACGGTTACGGCTGTATTCCGCATCGGCCATCATCGCCGGTGCCGGGGCAGCCGTCATTTCGGCCAGCACACCGTAGTCTTTCATCATCGATAAATACCACGGATAAAGCTGCGGCGGCGCGATGCTCTGCACCGGGTCAGCGGATGACAGCACCAGATCCACCTGATCCCAGTCAATACCGGTATTCTGAATCACATCCGCTTTATAGGTCAGCGTCACCGGCTTATCCATACCGGTACTGCGGATATCATAGGACGGCGCCCAGGCCGCATCCGGCGTGATATAGTCAATATCCAGTGCCGCGGTTACCGCTTTTTTCGCTGACACATTCAGCACCACCTGAGTGCGGCGTTCCTTAAACTGTGCGATCTTCTCTTCATACTGCGCTTTCAGCAGGGTCAGTGCTTCGGTTTTTTCATTGATTTGCCGGGTGTATTCCAGCTGTTCCGCATAGATTTTTGCCATCTGACTGCGGATAAAATCCAGCTTCTGCACCGATTGTTCCTGTGTCAGCGGCGCACCGCCGGTACCGAAGAAATTCTGGTCACGCAACAGGCCAAGCTGCTCGTTATTGATTTCAGTCTGCATATTCAGCTTCTGAATAGCCAGATCCTGTTCCTCAATCTGCGCTTTCATGGCATTGATGTCGTCTGAATACACCGGTTTTTCAATTTCGCTGCGCAGATTGATTGACTGAATAATGACATCATCATTATCCAGCATAACGGATAAGCTGCCCGGATTAATGTTTCCGGCCACATTGGTCAGGATGATATCACTGTCACCGGCAGGCAGATTGAGTGTTGCGCTGTTACTCAGCTCTGCCCCGCGCAGGAAAATCGTTGCTTTGTTAAGTTTTACATCCTGAACAATCACATTCGGTTTACCCGCCGCACCGGCTGTTACCGCCATACCGGCGATCAGCAGGGTACTTTTAATGCCAAAGGTTAATCCCATTGCTTAACTCCCTGATTATTATCATCACAATTCCGGCATCGCAGACCGGCAGATGGCTGTGTGCACTATAACACTTCATAATAGAACAGCCCTCCGGATGAAGATAACGGAATAACCTTAAAAACAGCGCTGTACGCCGGTTTCCGTTTTTTTTATATGTTGCCGTCTCTTTAAAACGGTATTTTATGATTAACATTTGCGCTTTTATTGTTTAGTATACTAAACACACTTCTTCTGACGGATAGAAAAGGTCGCAATCATGACGACACTCCGGACACACACGGCGGCGTCAGCCACCTCACGTAACAAGCTGTTATGGATAGCCGGGATGGGCTGGACATTTGATGCCATGGATGTCGGACTGCTGGCATTTCTGCTGGCGGCCTTACAGGCAGACTGGGGGCTGAGTGCCGCACAACTCGGCTGGATCGGCAGTCTCAATGCCGCCGGAATGGCTGTGGGTGCCTTTGTTTTCGGTATTATGGCGGACAGAAAAGGCCGTAAACCGGTGTTTATTCTCACCCTGCTGCTGTTCAGTCTCGGTTCCGGTCTGACAGCTGTTGCCGGTTCGCTGGCGGTGGTTCTGGTGCTGCGCTTTTTTATCGGCATGGGGCTGGGCGGGGAACTGCCGGTGGCGTCCACGCTGGTCAGTGAGAGCGTGGCGCCTCACGAGCGCGGCCGCGTGGTTGTGCTGCTGGAAAGCTTCTGGGCCGTGGGCTGGCTGATTGCGGCGCTGATTGCCTATTATGTTATCCCGGATTACGGCTGGCGCACGGCGATGCTGCTCAGCGCCCTGCCTGCGCTGTATGCGCTCTGGCTGCGGGCAAAACTGCCGGAACCGGTATCCCGCTATACAGCACAGACGCGTCCGAAACTCACGGTGGCGCAGTCAATGGCGCTGATCTGGTCGCCGCAATACCGTCGTGCCACCCTGATGCTGTGGATCCTGTGGTTCTGTGTGGTGTTTTCCTATTACGGTATTTTTCTCTGGCTGCCCGGTGTGGCGATCCTCAAGGGTTTCAGTCTGATAAAAAGCTTCCAGTATGTGCTGATCATGACACTCGCCCAACTGCCCGGCTATTTCAGTGCCGCCTGGCTGATTGAACGTTACGGCCGCAAATTTGTGCTGGTGACCTATCTCGCCGGTACTGCAATCAGTGCGTACGGCTTCAGTTGCGCGGAAACCGCCACGGCACTGGTTATCTCCGGCATGCTGCTCTCATTCTTTAACCTCGGTGCCTGGGGCGCGCTCTACGCCTACACCCCGGAGCAGTATCCGGACAGTGTCCGCGCCACCGGTGCGGGAACCGCCACAGCCATCGGACGGATAGGCGGGATACTGGGGCCGCTGCTGGCCGGTTATCTGATTCAGTATCAGTTTGCTGTCAGCACGATTTTCCTGATCTTCAGTGCCGCGGTGGTGATCGCCATTCTCGCAGTGCTCTTCCTCGGTGCGGAAACCCGTAACCGCGAACTCAGTACTATTTAAAAACAGACTGACGGCGGTTATTCCGCCGTCAGTATCTGATACAGCGCAGGGTTATCGCAGTCCTTTCTCCCTTTTACCGCCGCAGGCGCGTATAATTCATTCATAATGTCACGGCCGGATCACCGGCAAAAACGATAAAATAAACACGATGAATCAATACGATAAAATCAGTAAATTTCTGAGCTATGTCCTGAGGCACAAACCGGAATCCATCGGGATCAGCCTCGACGGTGAGGGCTGGACAGATATTGCCGCACTGCTGCGTCAGGCCGCTGTTCACGGCACGCCGTTTGATCGCGGAACACTGGATGAGGTCGTGCAGACCAATGATAAAAAACGGTTTACGATCTCATCCGATGGTATGTATATCCGCGCGGCACAGGGACACTCCGCCGGGCAGGTGGCGATAGATTATCCGCCGCAGACACCGCCGGACACACTTTATCACGGCACCGCTATCCGGTTTATCAGTGATATTTGTGAATTGGGGCTGATTGCCGGATCACGGCATTATGTCCACCTCAGTGCGGATGAAGATACCGCGCTGACGGTCGGTGCCCGCCACGGCAAACCGGTGGTACTCACCATTGCCGCCGGAGAGATGCATAAAACCGGTTATCCGTTCTATCTGGCGGATAACGGCGTCTGGCTGACGCCGCATGTACCGATAAAATACCTGTCGCAGAAAAAACCCGGCTGACCGGGTTTATGCGTTGAGACGTGCCGCATGCCAGGCGATATGATCCGCGATAAAACTCGCAATAAAGTAATAGCTGTGATCATAACCGGCATGCACACGGATGGTGTGCGGGATAGCGTGTGTTTCGCAGGCCGATTTCAGTAACCCGGTTTTCAGCTGCTTACTGAAGAACGTATCCGCAAGCCCCTGATCAACCAGCATATCTGCGACGCGGTGACCGGATTCGATCAGTCTGACCGCATCATACTGTTCCCACACCGCTTTATCCTGTCCCAGATAGGCGGAGAACGCTTTTTCGCCCCACGGCACCTGTGACGGTGACACAATCGGCGCAAACGCCGACACACTGAGGAACGCCTCCGGATTACGCAGCGCCAGTACCAGTGCGCCGTGTCCGCCCATCGAGTGCCCGCTGATGCTGCGTTTTTCCGACGTGCCGAAATGCCCTGTCACCAGGGTATGCAGCTCATCCAGAATGTAATCGTACATCTGATAATGCGGCTTCCACGGTTCTTGTGTGGCATTGACATAAAACCCGGCGCCCTGCCCGAGATCATACTCTTTATCATCCGCCACCTGACTGCCGCGCGGACTGGTATCCGGCGCGACAATCACCAGACCGTGCTCTGCCGCATAACGCTGCGCACCGGCTTTGGTGATAAAATTCTGCTCGTTGCAGGTCAGTCCGGACAGCCAGTACAGCACCGGACATTTCTCTGTTTTTGCCTGCGGCGGCAGAAACACCGAAAAGGTCATCGGCGTACCGGTTACCGCAGAGTGATGACGCCAGACTTCCTGGCTGCCGCCGAAACAAGCATGGTGTTCAATCCGTTCCATATTATCTCCCTGAATACGTTATCAGTAATGAATAACTGTGCGGATGGATTTACCATCGTGCATCAAATCAAACGCCTCGTTGATTTTATCCAGTTCCATGGTGTGCGTGACAAACGGTGCCAGCTCGATTTTACCGCTCATGGCATCTTCCACCATTCCCGGCAACTGAGTACGGCCTTTCACACCGCCGAACGCCGTACCTTTCCAGACCCGTCCGGTGACCAGCTGGAACGGCCGCGTTGAAATCTCTTTGCCGGCTCCCGCCACCCCGATAATCACCGACTGTCCCCAGCCGCGGTGCGCACTTTCCAGCGCCGACCGCATCACATTGACATTGCCGATACACTCAAAGGTATGATCAACACCCCATTTGGTCATTTCGACCAGCACCTGCTGAATAGGTTTGTCATAATCATTCGGGTTAATGCAGTCTGTGGCACCGAACTGTTTTGCCAGCTCAAATTTGGACGGATTGGTATCGATAGCAAAGATACGTCCGGCCTTCGCCTGACGCGCTCCCTGCACCACCGCCAGCCCGATACCGCCGAGGCCGAATACCGCCACGGAATCCCCTTCCTGTACCTTCGCGGTATTGTGTACCGCGCCGATCCCGGTGGTCACGCCGCAGCCGAGCAGACAAACCTGCTCCGCATTGGCCTGCGGATTGATTTTCGCCAGTGAAACTTCCGCAACAACGGTATATTCGCTGAATGTTGAGCAACCCATATAGTGATAGAGCGGCTGACCGTTATAGGAGAAACGGCTGGTGCCGTCCGGCATCACGCCTTTACCCTGAGTTTCGCGGACTGCGACACAGAGGTTGGTTTTGCCGGAGGTACAGAAATCACACTCACCGCATTCAGCGGTGTACAGCGGGATCACATGGTCGCCCGGTTTCACACTGGTTACGCCCTCGCCGACCTCAACCACCACCCCGGCACCTTCATGGCCGAGTACCACCGGGAACAGACCTTCCGGATCATCACCGGAGAGCGTGTAAGCATCGGTATGGCATACCCCGGTGTGACTGATTTTCACCAGCACTTCACCTTTCTTCGGTGGTGCCACATCAATTTCAACAATTTCAAGGGGTAAACCCGGCCCGAAGGCGACTGCTGCGCGTGATTTCATAACGGTTCCTCTGTGTCTGAGGCTTATCTTGGCAAGTGATAAGCACGAATGCCGTCCACCATACCGCACAACAGCGCTGCCTGTATAGCACCGGTCAGCAGGCAGCCGCCACCGGTGCCGGTTTTCTGATCAGCAGACAGATTGCCAGCAGCAGGCCGTACAGTGCCGTGCCAATCAGCCACACAGTCCCGTCCGCACTCTGCTGTGTCTGACTGAAGATAAAGGCAAACAGCAGCGGGCCTGCCACCCCGGTCAGATTGGTGAGACTGACCAGCACACCCTGTAATTTGCCCTGATTTTCCGCTGATGCCCCGGCGGAGATAATTCCCTGCAATGCAGGCAGGGCAATCCCGCCGCCCGCCAGCAGGATCAGCACCGGATACACCATCCATCCGGAAGTGATGGCGGACATCAGTAAGAATGCTGTGGCATCGGCGATAAACCCGGTAAAGATAATCGTTTTTTCACTCAGCCGTTTCGCCAGTATCCCGGCAACCACCGCCTGAAACAGAACATGCATTGCCCCGAGTCCCGCCAGTGAAAACCCGACTGCCGCACTGTCCCAGGCAAAACGGCTCTCTGTAAACAGTACCCAGACCGTGGCCGGGATCTGCCCGATAAGCTGTGCGGTAAAAAAGACAAACAGCAGCAGCGCCAGCGGTTTAAGCAGTGTGACAAAACTGATACCTGCGCTTTCCGCTTTCTGCTCTGCCGGTTTCTCTTCTGCCTGAACCGCCGGTTTAAAGAGAAAAAAGACCATCAGAAACGTGCAGGCATTCAGTATCGCCGCAATCACAAACGGCAGATGCGGCGAAATCTCTCCCGCCAGCCCGCCGACAGCAGGCCCGGCAATCAGCCCGGCCCCGAACGCCGCACCGAGACGTCCGAACCAGGCGGTGCGCTCACTGACCGCCGTGCTGTCCGCCACCACGGAAGCCGCGACCGCACCGGTGGCACCGGTAATCCCCGAGATTATTCGCCCGAGATACAGCATCCACAGCACACCGGACAGCGCCAGCAGCGTGTAATCAAGCGCAGCACCCGCGAGCGATAACAGCAGTACCGGTCTGCGCCCCAGTTTATCTGACCATCTGCCCAGCAGAGGTGCAAAGCAGACCTGCATCACCGCATACAACGCCAGCAGAATGCCGTAATGATTTGCCACATCCGCTTCCGGGAGATATTCCCGCAACAGTGACGGTAATACCGGCATGATCAGGCCAATTCCCATCGCGTCCAGCAGTGTAATCACCAGCGCGATAACCGCGGGTTTATTCATTTTTCAGATCCTGTATTAATTCTCTATCATTGATAGAGTTGGAATATATCCCTATCAGTGATAGAGTGTCAATCTGAAATCAGAGGAGATAGTCATGGCACGGCTGAACAGAGAATCGGTTATTGATGCAGCACTGGAACTGCTGAATGAAACAGGCATTGACGGGCTGACGACCCGTAAGCTGGCGCAGAAGCTGGGTATAGAACAACCGACACTCTACTGGCATGTGAAAAATAAACGGGCACTGCTGGATGCGCTGGCGGTGGAAATCCTGGCGCGTCATCATGACTATTCACTGCCTGCGGCGGGCGAGTCCTGGCAATCTTTTCTGCGCAATAATGCGATGAGTTTCCGCCGTGCGTTACTGCGTTACCGTGACGGAGCGAAAGTGCATCTCGGTACACGCCCGGATGAAAAACAGTATGATACGGTAGAAACCCAGTTACGGTTTATGACCGACAACGGCTTTTCACTGCGGGACGGGTTATATGCTATTTCGGCGGTCAGCCATTTTACGCTGGGTGCCGTGCTGGAGCAGCAGGAGCACAGCGCGGCTTCGGGTGATCGTCCGGCAGCAGCGGATGACACTCTGCCGCCGTTATTGCGGGAAGCCCTGCACATTATGGACAGTGATGATGGTGAGCAGGCCTTTCTGCACGGCCTGGAGAGCCTGATTCTGGGGTTTGAGGTGCAGCTTACATCAGCACCGGGGAGTTGCTGATAACGAAAAAAACGAAAAGCCGCTGTAAATACATCCCTGTACGCTCAGGCGCGTCATCCATGACGCGCATGCTTTTCGTTTCCTTTTCCGTTATCGCAAACCGTCATCAAAAATACAAAAATTATTATCGTCCTGCCCTGTGGCGCAGATTCGCCAGATCATGGCCGGACGGTTGCTGGTAAATATCCAGCCGGAAATATTTTGCCGACGCATTCACATATTCAAATATCTGCGACTGGGTTTCCTCATAATCAACCCAGGTTGTGGAGCGGGTAAAACAGTATATTTCAACCGGTAATCCTTCCGGTGTCGGTGACATTGTTCTGATCACCAGATACATATCTGTCCGCACATCGCCGCGCATTTTTATCCAGCTGAGAAGATATTTACGGAATAACTGTAAATTGGTGACGCCTTTTGCAGCCATCCACTCTTTTACGTCATCGTAACCGGTATTTTCCGACAGAATGTCATCCAGAGACTGACGAAAGGCTTCCTGATTCCGCAGTTCCGCTAATAAGGTTTCATCCGCAAACGACACCGAGGACTGATCAATATAAAAACTGCGTTTAATCCGGCGGCCGCCGGAAGAAAACATCGGCTGCCAGTTGGTGTATTTTTCAGTCAGGAAATCTTTTGTCGGGATACGTGAAATTGTATTATCCCAGTTACGGACAGTAATGGTATGCAGTGCAATATCAATCACTTCACCGCTGATATTACTGCCGGGTAATTCTATCCAGTCATACAGTTTCAGCACCTTGCCGTTGGATACCAGAATATTGGCCACAAAGGATAATAAGGTGTGCTGAAAGACAAACATCAGCACCGCAGCAACAGCACCAAAACCGGAAATAATAATCAGCGGCGACTGCGAGGTCATTAAGGCAATAATCAGGATAAAGGAAACAATCCACACCCCGATTTTAGCAATCTCAATATACCCTTTTATTGAACTGTTCCGGTACGATGAGCGCCCGGTATGACGCAGAATAAAGATATCCAGCCCGTCATTGACCAGTGAAGCCAGATTAATAATCAGAAAGGCAGTGCACACCGTATTAAACAGAATATTCATTTCTGCTGAGAACGTCGGCAGTATTTTATTGAGATACAGTACCAGCGTGACAGACACAACAGATGCGCTCTTCTTGGCAATACTGTGGATCATGCTGTCGTCAGTCAGGTTGGTAAATAATGACAGCAGACGTTTTGCCACGCGCAGAAATATGAGCCGCCCGAGAAACCAGGTGACCAGCAGAATAACCACCAGAATCGCCGCCGATAAAACGGAGCTCGCGGTAATAAAATGATATAATTCAGATAATTTTTCCATCATATCTCACAGCATACATCAAAATATCAGTTGATGAGTCTGACACAGGTAAAATATGTGTGTTTGATTACGGGTGGTATCAGGCAATTGTATCCGCAGCCATCAAAAATAATGGCCACGGTTATTTCCGGCGGAAAAATCAGGATTTTTTCTGCGGCTCACAGACCATATGTCCCGGAGATTCCGGATTCAGATCGCGGGTGCCGAAGCGGCGGACGGAATAATCAGAACGGATACAGTGATAAACCCGGTTTGTTGCGGCAGACGATACCGAAAAAACGATATTCCGCTTACCGGTTACGGACGGCGGATTTTCTTTTATATTGCTGATAGTGAGATCAGCAATATCCCCGGTCTGAAAATCGCGGTTAATCGCAGCCTGTGCATGCATTTTCAGGGAATCCGGCGTATAGGCAGGATAAATATTTTCATCCGCACATCCTGCGGATAATACAATAATAACGGCCAGACCGATTTTCTTCATTGCTGCTCCTGTTGATTCTGCTGCGCTTTCTGCGGATACATAACCGGATGTGCGGCACGCCATTCATCTGCCTGTTTTTCGCTGAGTTTATGGCCTTTGAATTCGATGATTCGGATACTTTTTTCACTTTCATTCAGGCGCAGCATGCGAAAACACTGATCCGGAAAAATCGTGCTCATAATAAGCTCCGCCATCTCATTATCCTCATCAGAAGGTGCTATCCAGTCAAATAACCAGATACGGTTACCGCTGCGCAGCTGCTGATACAACTCAGACTCATCACATCCGGACAGATAACGCTGTTCCGTTTCTGCGCTCAGTGCCCCCCAGCTGAGGAAAAAACAGGGCTGGTTGTTTTCAAGTACCAGAACGTACTGTTTTTGTTTGATAAGCGGCAGCAGCAGCTTTCCCAGGGCACGCAGCGGTGTTTTACTGTGCCGCGGAGACAACATCCATAACCAGACCGATGCTCCCCAGATTTCCGCCTCACTGGGTTTATCATCCGCCAGAAACGGGGCATAAACCGTGTACTTGCCGATTTTCATGTTTCTTCCTTTTGGACAGAGCCTGCGCGGAGAGGGTAGCGCATTACGGCAGGCGCCGTACCCGGTATCATCCTAAATCTGACCGGACGGCGATCGCACAATTGTGATAATCCCGCATCACGATAAGGGATATAGTGATAATAGTTCTCATTACGATCACGGGCGGATTTATCATGCTGAATACACCGCAACTCAGTCTGGCTGAAATTAATAATACCGTCCCTGTCGCCGGGGCAAAAGCCGGTTTTCTGCGCAAGCTGTTTGCGTTTTCCGGCCCGGGTGCGCTGGTGGCGGTGGGCTATATGGACCCGGGTAACTGGATCACCTCGATTCAGGGCGGGGCGCTGTACAGCTATCTGCTGCTGTCGGTGATTTTGCTGTCCAGCCTGATTGCGATGCTGTTACAGGCGATGTGCGCGAAACTCGGGATCGTGACCGGACAGGATCTGGCTCAGGCCACACGTTCCCGGGTCGGGCCGAAAACGGCTGCCCTGCTGTGGATAACCACCGAACTGGCAATTATGGCCACTGAAATCGCAGAGGTGATCGGCAGTGCGGTGGCGCTGAATCTGCTGTTTGATATTCCGCTGATGGCCGGTGTCCTGCTGACGGTGCTGGATGTGTTTTTGCTGCTGGTGCTGATGAAGCTCGGTTTCCGCAAAATTGAAGCGTTCGTGTTTGTCCTGATTTTAACGATTTTCGTGATTTTCGCCTATGAAGTGGCGCTGTCTGATCCGAATCTGCGCGATATGATGCGCGGGTTTATCCCGTCTGAAAAAATCTTTACCGCCACACTGGCCGGACAGGATTCCGCTCTGCTGATCGGGCTGGGAATTGTCGGTGCCACCGTGATGCCGCATAACCTTTATCTGCACTCCTCGATTGTACAGACCCGTCAGTATGATCGCCGCAGCGAAACCGGACTGCGCGAGGCGATCCGCTTTGCCACTATCGATTCCAATATCCAGCTCGGGTTTTCATTTATTATCAACTGCCTGCTGCTGGTACTGGGGGCGGCGCTGTTTTTCGGTAATGACCCGTCGGATCTGGGGCGGTTCACTCAGTTGTATGATGCGCTGAAAAACCCGGATATCGTCGGTGTGATTGCCAGTTCCACCTTAGCGACGCTGTTTGCCGTGGCGCTGCTGGCCTCCGGGCAGAATGCCACAATCACCGGCACACTGACCGGCCAGATTGTGATGGAGGGCTTTATTCATCTGCGCCTGCCGATGTGGCTGCGCCGTGTGATCACCCGCGGCCTGGCGGTGATTCCGGTGATTATCTGTATTTATCTGTGGGGTGATCGCGAAGATGTGGTGGAAAAACTGCTGATTTATACTCAGGTGTTTCTGAGTATCGCCCTGCCGTTCTCGATGATCCCGCTGCTGCTGCTGACCTCGAGCAAAAAAATCATGGGCGTGTTTGTTAACTCACGGCTGACGATCGTACTCGGGACCGTCGCCACTGTGGTGCTGGTTGTGCTCAATTTACAGCTGATCCGGGAAGTGGCCGGGATGCTGTTCCGTGTCTGAATCATCCGGGTACGCTGCCGTACCCGGAAAATCCGTTATCAGCACGCCGGTGCGCTGTCCATTTTGTTCAGCCGGGTCATGATGGCTTCCAGTACGCCGCCGCCGATAGCGCGGGCTTTATCAGAAACAGAGCGGAAATCAGCCAGCGCCCCGCGCGGGTCGACATCGGCGATTTTAAAACCTTCCGGCACACACAGTCCCTCATTAAGCAGGCCGCGTACCATGCCGTCCATTGGTGAGAGAATTTCCGTGTCGCCGATGCGGGCAATCACATCCCCCTCGTGTACCAGATCACCGATATTCACATGACGGGTCATCATGCCGCTGTGCGGCGCGCGTAACACCCGTTCGGTGGTTTTACCGTTGATATTGCCGGGAATACCGGTATTCGGTGCCGCGCAGCCGTGGGTGATCACCCGGCCGAGATGATGGCCGCGCTGGGTTTCAATGACCGCATCACAGTCCACACCAGCCTCAAAGCCGGGCCCGAGAGCTATCGTGCAGGGTGCCATTTTGCGGTGTGTACCGGCAACGTTGCGTTTGGCGATAATCGCATCCACCACCACATCCGGATGCAGCGCCGGTAACAGTTCACCGCGCTCATCTGCCAGTACCGGGATCACCCCTTCTTTCAGATAGCGGTTTACTTCATCAATATCATGAGCATAGCGGGCACAAACACCTTCCACGCAGCTTTCGCCGTCATAAAGTGCCTGGGCGAAAGAGACCGTACAGCGGATCACTGTTGGTTTGCAGACATCCAGCATCACCACATCAAACCCGCTGTGATAGAGACGCAGAGCCACACCGGTTGCCAGGTCACCCGCGCCGCGGATCACCACCCGTTTGACTCTGCGGATCTCCGCCGGACTCTGTTTCATTGCCCCGCCCGGTGCGTCATTCATCACCTGCAGCAGTTCGGCCAGAATACTGATCGCAATTTCATGCGGCGTTTCCGCGCCGATATCATAACCGATCGGAGCATGAAGCCGTGAAAGCTGCGCTTCAGATACCCCCGATTCGCTTAATTGTTTAGTGAAAGTCTGTACTTTGCGGCGGCTGCCGAGCAATCCGAGGTATTTCACCGGTTTTTCGATAAGGCAGTTGAGGGATTCCAGATCCTGGCTGTTGGTGGCGATAATCACATAATCTTCCGGCTGCGGATCGAGCTGATTCACCGCATCGGTAAATGACGGTACGTGCCACAGACGGGTTGACGGCGGGAACAGATCCGGCTCCAGACTTCCGGCATACACATCCGCCACATGAATATCAATATTCAGGAAAGCCGCCAGCTGTGCAATGGCGCGGTTAACGTGACCGCCGCCGAGCAGGATCAGACGCGGACGCACACCGTGTACCGCAATATATACCGACATCGCGCCGCCGCAGTCGGAGCCGACAGCATGCTGCCCGTTGCGGGCCATCCGGCCGTGAAACATACGGGAACGCCCCTCGTGCAGCGCTTCCACCGCTTCTTCGATCACTTTGCGCTCCACCATACCACCGCCGATGGTGCCGATAGTTTTTCCGTCCCCCAGCACCAGCATTTGTGCGCTGTGACGGGGGGTGCTGCCTGAACATTCAATAATTTCCGCCATGGCAAACGGGCAATTTTTCTCAACCAACTTCGCTGCTTCGGTAAAAATTTTCATAAACAGACCTCAATGGATATCCCTGCATTTATCATTGATATTATTGTCGCTGCAATATGTGTGTAATTGCGGGATCTTCCCTGACGGCACCGAACCATACTGCGTTCAGCGGTGTGCCGCGGAGCCAGTCTGCCAGTATGTCCGGCGAAAAATTCTCATTTTGAGAAAAACGGTTTATCAGCCAGATCCGTAATGCATCCGGCGGTGCTGATTTCCACATCCCCTGCGGGTGCCGGATCAGGCGGCTTATCGCCCCCAAATCCAGCTTATCACCGCTGTTTAAGCCGGTAACGGCAGAGAAATGTGACCACCGGTGTACATTATCAGGCCCGACAGGCGTCCCCAGAAGCCGGCCGTCTGTCACAGCAATAACACAATCACTGTAATCAGGTATGCAAGGTTCATGCTCAGCCGGCGCTTTTATGCCAAAACCGCGAGCTCCGTCAGCTTCGGCTAAAATAACATCAACGGCATTCTGCTCCGCCAGGGCATTAATATCCGCAGAGGAGAAACCGCTGACCTTATTATTCTGCGGGTTCCAGCCGGTATAACAGGCAAATGAGCCGCGATTTGTCACCGCATCCGGCAGGCGGACCGGATGACAGGCAAGAATGACCGGAAACCCCTCCCGGGGCAGAAACATATGCGTGGTGGTGGTGATCATCACCTTTTTTCCTAACCGGGAAAAAGCCCGTGCCAGCCAGAACAGGCAGCTGGTTTTGCCGCCCGCACCGACGATACTGATCACCATTGCATGGCCGCCCGGATGTGTATCACATAACCGGCGCAGCGGTTCAGGTATAGTGGCGCAACTTCGGACAGGGATCTGTGTATTGAGAGCCGTTGTCATCGTCATTACCGAATCCTTTGAATATCAGTCACTTTCTATGTTTATCAGCGGAGTGTATATCCATTATGCCGTCTCACCTGACCTCAGCCGATACCGCTTTATCCTGGTTATCGATCCGTAAGCCGTATTGCCCGCAGGAAACAGACTGCATCATGACGGCAGCCGGGCTCTCCTCACGGATGGGTGAATGGAAAATGATGCTGCCGTGGGGCCGCGGCGGGGCCACTCTGCTGGACACCAGTCTGGCTAATGCGCTGCATTTTTGTCACAGGGTCATCCTGGTGACCGGCTTTCGCGGCGCGGAACTGGCCGCGCGTTATCAGTCCGTAAAACGCATTCAGATTCTTTATAATCCGGAATATGAAACCGGACTGCTCTCCTCACAGCGTCTGGCCGCACAGGCGGTGACCAGCGAATACTGTTTTCTCACCCACGGTGATGTGCCGTTTCTCACCCCGGAAATCTGGCAGACGCTGTGGGCACAGCGCGGTGATGCCGCACTCCTTCCCTGTTACAAGCAAGTTCCGGGCCATCCCGTGCTGCTCTCCCGCGCATGTCTGCTCGCCGCACTGTCACATCCGGCGGGTAATACCATGAAAAAACGGCTGCTGGCCGGTCCGCACCGTTTCCTGGATATGCAGAGTGATGCGGTGATTACCGATATCGATACGCCGGAAGTTTATCAGCATTATCGCGGGTAATCCGGATGTACACTATTACATCCATCCCATTAATAACATTAATTGTTAACATCATTTTTCCATTATCAATGTGATACGTTTTTTCTTTTTTTGAGAATCTTATTCACATGTTAATCCCATGGTAATAAAGATATTTTTTATTGATTCATATTCTCATTTAGCGCTGTGCGAGCTGTTTCACACTTTGCTGCTAAGATTAGATTTATCTCACATTTTTTTATTTCTCTGAACGCGAAATCGGCGGCTGCAAACAATCCTGGCGTAATTGTTGCAACTGTGAGTGCATACAGTTGCATGTCCCGCTCCACCGGCATGCCCCCTCATATTGCAGCAAGGAGAGTTTTATGGGAGATATAATGCGTCCCGTCCCGTTCGGCGAACTTCTGAACCGGATCTTTGAAGAATATAAGGCGAGCCGTTCCATTTTTGGTATCAATGAACGGCAGTTTTACCGCAGAGAGCATCAGCATCCTCTGATGTCCGTCTTCGGTGAAACCTGCGAGACGCCGATCGGCCCTGCGGCCGGTCCCCATACTCAGCTTGCTCAGAATATTGTGGTTTCCTGGCTGACCGGCGGCCGTTTTATCGAGGTGAAAACGGTTCAGATCCTCGATGAACTGGAGCTCGAAAAGCCGTGTATCGATGCTCAGGACGAATGTTTCAACACCGAATGGTCCACCGAATTTACCCTGCCGAAAGCCCACGACGAATACCTCAAAGCCTGGTTTGCCCTTCATTTGTTAGAAGCCATTTTTGACCCGCGCACCAAAGGCGAGGCCAAATCCTTCATCTTTAATATGAGTGTCGGTTATAACCTGGAAGGGATTAAACAGCCGCGTATGCAGCAGTATATCCACGCGATGATGGATTCCTCTCAGTTGCCGGTCTTCGCGAAATACCGTGAGGAAATGAAAGCCTTTATTTCCCGTCCGGGCTTCCTGAAAGAGCTGGGTCTGGAGGATCGCAAAGCCGATCTTCTGGCTATGACTGACCATGTACCGGGTGATTTATCCAAAGGCGTGACTCTCTCCACCATGCACGGCTGTCCGCCGGATGAAATCGAGGCTATCTGCCGCTACATGCTGGAAGAGAAACGCATCAACACCTATGTGAAGCTGAACCCGACACTGCTCGGCTTCGCGCGAGTCCGCGAAATCCTCGACACCTGCGGCTTTGATTATATCGGGCTGAGTGAGGAGTCGTTCTCTCATGACCTGAAACTGGATCGTGCCCTCGAGATGTTACAGCGCCTGCTGGATCTGGCGAAAGAAGTGAAGCGCGGTTTCGGGGTCAAACTGACCAACACCCTCGGCACCATCAATAATAAAGGGCGTTTACCGGGCGGTGAGATGTATATGTCCGGCCGCGCCCTGTTCCCGCTTTCCATCAACGTTGCCGCACTGCTTTCCCGCCATTTTGACGGCAAACTGCCGGTTTCTTATTCCGGCGGCGCCAGCAAGTTCAATATCCGCGATATTTTTGAATCCGGTATCCGCCCTATCACCATGGCAACTGACCTGCTGAAACCGGGCGGTTATATGCGTCAGACCGAGTGTCTGCGCGAGCTGGATGAATCTGATGCGTGGGGCATGACGCAGATTGATGTGGGCAAACTGAATGCGCTGGCAGAACGCGCCGTCAGTATGGAATATACCCAGAAACACTGGAAATCAGACCAGGAAATCGATGCGGGCGGCCCGCTGCCGCTGACCGACTGCTATGTCGCACCGTGTGTGACCGCCTGTGCCATCAAACAGGATATCCCTGAGTATATCCGTCTGCTGGGCGAAGGACGCTATGCGGATGCGCTGGAACTGATTTACCAGCGCAACGCCCTGCCGGCTATCACCGGTCATATCTGTGATCACCAGTGTCAGTACAACTGTACCCGTCTGGATTACGAAAGCGCGCTGAATATCCGCGAACTGAAAAAAGTGGCGGTGGAAAAAGGCTGGAAAGAGTACAAAGCCCGCTGGCACAAACCGGCCGGTTCCGGTGATAAGAATCCGGTGGCGGTGATTGGTGCCGGTCCTGCGGGTCTGGCTGCCGGGTATTTCCTCGCCCGTGCCGGTCATCCGGTGACGGTGTTTGAGAAAGAAGCCAATGCCGGTGGTGTGGTGGCGAATATCATCCCGCACTTCCGTATCCCGCGTGAAACCATCGAACACGATATTCAGTTCGTCGCCGACCACGGCGTGAAATTTGAATACGGCTGTGACCCGCGTCTGACCGTCGATAAGCTGATGGAGCAGGGTTTCACCTATGTTCTGGTCGGGATCGGGACAGATAAAAACAGCGGCGTGAAACTCGCCGGGGATAACCGTAACGTCTATAAATCCCTGCCGTTCCTGCATGATTACAACAACAACGCACCGCTGAAAATGGGCAAACATGTTGCCGTTATCGGTGCCGGTAACACCGCGATGGACTGCGCCCGTGCCGCCAAACGGATTGCCGGAGTGGAAGATGTGACCGTTATCTACCGCCGCTCTCAGGCAGAAATGCCCGCCTGGCCGGAAGAGTATGAAGAAGCAGTGGAAGATGATGTGAAATTCATGTTCCTGCACAATCCGGAGCAGTTCAATGCTGACGGCACCCTGCTGGTCCGCACCATGAAGCTGGGTGAGCCGGATGAATCAGGCCGCCGCCGTCCGGTGGCGACAGAAGAAACTGTCACCCTGAAAATCGACAGCGTGATCACCGCTATCGGCGAACAGCAGGACTGCGAAGTGCTGTCACAAATCGGCGTACCGATGGGCGATGACGGCTGGCCTGCGGTGTACCGCAACAGCGGTGAGACCACCCGCGCCAATGTGTTCCTGATTGGTGACGTACAGAGCGGCCCGTCTTCTATCGTGGCAGCTATCGGTGATGCGGGCCGTGCAACGGATGCCATTCTGGAGCGCGAAAATATCCTCTCTCACTACAGCGATAAATACTGGCTCAATGTCGACCCGCAGGATATCACTGACCGCAAAGGCGCTATCGCCGTGCAGATGGTGGACAGCGACGACCGCGAGGCGTTCGTGAAACAGGAAGCAGAGCGCTGCCTGGAATGTAACTACATCTGTGCGAAATGTGTGGATGTGTGCCCGAACCGCGCCAATATTTCCGTGGCGATTCCGGGCTTCCGTAACCGTTATCAGACCCTGCACCTGGATGCGATGTGTAACGAATGCGGTAACTGTGCCCAGTTCTGTCCGTGGCAGGGCAAGCCGTACAAAGACAAAGTCACTATCTTCAGCCTGCCGGAAGACTTCGAAAACAGCACCAACCCGGGCTTCCTGGCTGACGGCAGCACCTTTACTGTCCGTCTGGACGGCAAAGTCAGCAAACTGCAACTGGATGCTGACGGGGAATTCAGCCGGGTTCCGCAGGAGCTGGAAGAGATGTGCCGCATCATGAGCCATGTTCATAAACACTATCGTTATCTGTTAGGCCGGGTGGAGAAATAATTATGCTGATTCTGAAAAACGCCACCATCACTGAGTTCGAACCGGCGCAAATCCGCGAAGGGGCCGATATCGCCATTGAGGGTGACAAAATTGCCGCTGTGGGTAACGGGCTTCATTCCCGTTACCCGGGAGCGGAAGTCAAAGAGATGAACGGCAAACTGGTGATGCCGGGAATTGTCTGCTCCCACAACCACTTCTATTCCGGTTTGTCACGCGGCATCATGGCGAATATCGCGCCAAGCCCGGATTTTATCTCCACCCTGAAAAATCTGTGGTGGCGCCTTGACCGCGCACTGGATGAGGAATCCCTCTATTACAGCGGCCTGATCTGCTCTCTCGAAGCGATTAAGAGCGGCTGTACCTCGGTGATTGATCACCATGCCTCACCAAACTATATCGCCGGTTCCCTGAAAACCCTGCGTGACGGCTTCCTGAAAGCCGGTTTGCGCGGCATGACCTGCTACGAAACCACCGACCGCAACGGCGGCCTGAAAGAGCTGGAAGCCGGGGTTGAGGAGAATATCGCCTTTGCGGAGCTTATCGACAATGAACGCAAAAGCGGTAAATCCCGCTATCTGGTGGAAGCCCATATCGGGGCGCACGCACCGTTTACCGTGGCAGATGAAGGTCTGAAAATGCTGCGCGAAGCGATTAAGAAAACCGGCCGCGGCCTGCACATCCATGCGGCGGAAGACAGTTATGACGTCTCTTTCAGCCATGACAAATACGGTAAGGATTTGCTGATCCGCCTCGGTGAATTTGATCTGATTGATGAAAAAACCCTGATCGCCCACGGCCTGTATCTTTCTTCCGCAGATATTGAGCTGCTGAATAAAAAAGATGGCTTCCTGGTTCACAACGCCCGTTCCAATATGAACAACCACGTCGGCTACAACCACCGTCTGGGTGACTACAACAACGTGGTGCTCGGCACGGACGGTATCGGCTCCGATATGTTAGAAGAAATGAAGTTTGCTTTCTTCAAACACCGCGATGCGGGCGGTCCGATGTGGCCGGACAGCTTTACCCGTTTCCTGTGGAACGGTAACCGCCTGCTGGCACGCAACTTCGGCAAACAGTTCGGCCGCGTGGAAACCGGGTATCAGGCTGACCTGACCATTTGTGATTACACACCGCCGACACCGTTCTTGGGGGATAACCTGCCGGGCCACCTGGCCTTCGGTTTAGGCTCCAACAGTGTCAACAGCGTGATGGTCGATGGTGTGATGGTGTATGAAAACCGTCAGTTCCCGTTTGATACCGGACCGCTCTTTGCAGAAGCACGCAAAGCCGCGAAAAAGATGTGGGCCCGGATGGACGCACTGTAATAAAAAAACCATGACCTGCGGCAGTGCCGCAGGTCTGAAGAGCAATGTAGGGGTAACCCATGATCGAACAATTTTTCCGCCCTGCCACCTTAGCGCAGGCAACTGAGCTGAAACAACGCTTTCAGGAAAGCGCCGTCTGGTTTGCGGGCGGCAGTAAACTGAATGCGGTACCGACCAAAACTGACCGCACTGTCGCTATCTCACTGTCACTGCTGCCGCTGCAATCCATTGAGTGGCAGGACGGCATTCTGCGTATCGGTGCGGTTGTCACGCTGGAAGCGCTGCGTGAAAGCCCGCTTATCCCGCGTGCGCTGTATGATGCGCTCGGTTTCGTTTATTCACGCCACATCCGTAATCAGGCCACCATCGGCGGGGAGATCGCCGCCTGTCAGCGCGAACATGCTCTGCTGCCGGTGCTGCTGGTGCTGGATGCACAGGTTCAGCTGGCCAGCAATGATGTCATTTCGCTGGAAAGCTATCTTGCCGCCCCGGATGACCGCCTGATCACCCATCTGATTTTACAGGATCCGTTCCGCCGCTGTGCCACCCGCACGGTCCGCGAAACAGCGGACGGCTGGTCTATCGTCACCGCCGCGGTGGCTCTGACCGGCAATAATGAGCAGCGGATTGCGGTTGATGGTGTTGGCTGCGGTATCAGCCGCCTGCAACAGATCGAAGCAAAAAATCTCAGCGGGGAAGCGCTGGAAAAAGCCGTCAGTCAGGCGGTGAAGCCTAAAGCGGATTTGCTGGGCAGTGAAGAATACAAACGCTATATCACCGGAATTTTAGTTTCAGACCTGCTGACAGACTGCCGGCAAATGGGGGAGGAATAACGAAATGAACGTCCATTTTATACTTAACGGCACCCCGCATTCGCTTGACTGCATTCCGGGCGAAAATGTCCGCACTATTCTGTTCAGCCTGGGTATGCACTCTGTGCGTAACAGTGATGACGGCTACGGCTTCGCCGGTTCTGACGCCATTTTATTCAACGGCCGTATTGTTAACGCCTCGCTGCTGATCGCCGCACAACTGGAAGGCGCAGTAATTGAAACCGCCGAATCACTCGGCAAATGGAATGAACTGAGTGATGTTCAGCAGGCGATGGTCGATGTGGGGGTGATCCAGTCCGGTTATAACGACCCGGCGGCTGCCCTGATCCTGACTGACCTGATCAAACGTATTCCGGAGCCGGATCGCGATCAGATTGATAATGCGCTTTCCGGTCTGTTCAGCCGTGACGCCGGTTATCAGCAATTCTATGAAGTTATTGATCTGCTGGTGAAACGCCGCAAAGATCCGCACTACAAAGCCGATAACGCCCCGGCGTTCCGTGATGACCTGACTGTTGTCGGGAAAGTCACACCGAAAACCGACGCTGCCGTGATGGTGCAGGCAAAACCGTGCTATGTGGAAGATCGTATTCCGGCCAATACCTGCGTCATCAAAATGCTGCGCAGCCCGCATGCGCACGCACTGATCACTCATCTCGATGTCAGTAAAGCCGAAGCGCTGCCGGGTGTGGTGCATGTGATAACCCACAAAAACTGTCCGGATGTGTATTACACCCCGGGCGGACAGAGTGCACCGGAACCATCTCCGCTTGACCGCCGGATGTTCGGTAAAAAACTCCGTCACGTCGGTGACCGTGTCGCCGCCGTTGTGGCAGAAAACGAAGCTATCGCACTGAAAGCATTATCCTTAATTGAAGTCAGCTATGATGTGCTGAAACCGGTGCTGTCTATCGATGAAGCCAAAGCCGATGGCGCACCGCTGGTGCACGATGAGCCGGTAATTTATGTTAACGGCGCACCGGCTGACCTGGCCGAGCAGAATAAGAACGCGGCAGATCGCGGCGAACATTTGCAGATTAACTTCCCGATCGGCGCAAAACCGTGCAAAAACATTGCTGCCGGAGTTCACGGCCATATCGGGGATCTGGATAAAGGCTTTGCGGAAGCGGACACCGTTATCGAGCGCACCTATGAATCCCGCCAGGTTCAGCAGTGCCCGACCGAACCGCATATCTGCTACACCTATATGAACGGCGATCGTCTGGTGATCCACGCCTCCACTCAGGTGCCGTGGCACTTACGCCGCCAGGTGGCGCGTATTCTCGGCCTGAAACAGAACAAAGTGCATGTGATCAAAGAGCGCGTCGGCGGCGGCTTCGGCTCCAAACAAGATATCCTGCTGGAAGAGGTCTGTGCGTGGGCGACCTGGGTTACCGGCCGTCCGGTGTCATTCCGCTACACCCGTGAAGAAGAGTTTATCGCGAACACCAGCCGCCATGTGGCGAAAGTGAAAATCAAACTGGGCGCGAAAAAAGACGGGAAAATCACCGCCATCAATATGGAATTCCTGGCGAACACCGGCCCTTACGGTAACCACTCACTGACGGTACCGAGTAACGGCCCGGCGCTGTCACTGCCGCTCTACCCGTGTGATAACGTCGATTTTCAGGTCACGACTTACTACTCCAACATCTGTCCGACCGGTGCGTATCAGGGTTACGGGGCACCGAAAGGTAACTTCGCCCTGACCATGATCCTGGCCGAACTGGCGAAAGAGCTGAATATCGATCTGCTGGATCTGATTGAAACCAACCGCGTGCATGAAGGCCAGGAACTGAAGATCCTCGGCGCTATCGGTGAAGGTAAAATGCCGACGTCCGTACCGACCGCCGCAAGCTGCGCCCTCGGCCCGATCCTGAAAAAAGGCCGTGAGCTTATCGACTGGGATTCCCCGCGCAAACAGGACGGCGACTGGAAAACCGGACGCGGCGTGGCGATTATCATGCAGAAATCCGGGATTCCGGATATCGACCAGGCAAACTGCATGGTCAAACTGGAATCTGACGGCACCTTTATCGTCCACTCCGGTGGTGCGGATATCGGGACCGGTCTGGATACCGTGGTCAAAAAACTGACCGCCGAAGTGCTATGCTGCTGCCCGGATGATATCCATGTTATCTCCGGGGATACTGACCATGCGCTGTTTGATAAAGGGGCGTATGCCTCCTCCGGTACCTGCTTCTCCGGTAATGCGGCAAAAATGGCGGCAGAGAATCTGCGTAAAAAAATCCTGTTCCACGGTGCGGCGCAAATCGGTGAGCCGGTGGAGGATGTCACCCTTGCGGCTCCCGGTGTGGTACGCGGTAAGAAAGGCGAAATCAGCTTCGGGGATCTGGCGCACGCTGCCGAAGGCGGTACCGGGTTTGGTGTGCTGGTGGCAAACGCCAGTTATATCACGCCGGACTTTGCCTTCCCGTACGGGGCGAACTTTGCCGAAGTGGCGGTGAACACCCGTACCGGTGAGATCCGCCTGGATAAATTCTACGCCCTGCTCGACTGCGGTACGCCGGTGAACCCGGATCTGGCCCTGGGTCAGATTTACGGTGCCTCCATGCGTGCCATCGGCCACAGTATGTCGGAAGAGATCCGCTACGACGCCAAAGGTGTGCCGCTGACCCGCGATCTGAAAACCTACGGCGCACCGAAGATCGGCGATATTCCGCGTGATTTCCGCGCGTTCCTGGTGCCGAGTGATGATCAGGTCGGCCCGTACGGCGCGAAATCCATCTCGGAAATCGCGGTTAACGGCGCTGCACCGGCCATCGCCACGGCCATTCATGATGCCTGTGGTGTCTGGCTGCGTGAATGGCACTTCACACCGGAAAAAATCCTGCGCGGCCTGGGCAAAATGTAATTAAACCAACCCGCCCTCACCGGTTCCGGTGAGGGCTTTTTGTAAGCAGAGGAGTCAGCTATGTCGTCTGAACATACCGTCAAAGCGGTACGCGGGAAGTTTCTGGATATCACCCGCGTAGTGACCTCGATGGACGATCTGCCCGGTGCAGTCCGCCTGATCGACGACGGACTAATGCTAATCCGGCACGGAAAAATAGAGTGGTTCGGAGAGTGGGAAGAAGGAAAGCATCTGATCCCGGAAACTGTCCGTGTCCGCGACTACACCGGGAAACTGGTGGTGCCGGGCTTTATTGATACCCACGTTCACTATCCGCAGAGTGAGATGATCGGCGCTCACGGCGAGCAGTTGCTGGAATGGCTCAACCGCCACGTGTTCCCGACCGAAAAACTGTATCAGGATATTGATTACGCCCGTGAAATGTCGGCGTTTTTTATCAAACAACTGCTGCGCAACGGCACCACGACCGCGCTGGTCTTCAGTACTGTTCACCCGGAATCAGTCAACGCTCTGTTTGATGCGGCAAGCCAGCTCAATATGCGCCTTATCACCGGTAAAGTGATGATGGACAGAAACGCGCCGGACTACCTCACCGACACACCGGAAAGCAGCTACGAAGAGTGTAAGGCGCTGATTGAACGCTGGCACAAGAACGGACGCCTGCTCTACGCCATCACCCCGCGTTTTGCGCCGACCTCCAGCCCGGAACAGCTGGCGGTATGTCAGCGACTGCGCGAAGAGTATCCGGACACGTGGGTTCACACTCATCTTAATGAAAATAAAGCAGAAATTGAGTGGGTAAAAGAACTCTATCCGGACAGCAAAAACTACCTGGATGTCTATCACCACTACGGTCTGACCGGTGAACGCAGTGTGTTTGCGCACTGTATCCACCTTGAGGAAGAAGAGTGGGACTGCCTGCACGATACCGGCTCGGCAGTGGCATTTTGTCCGACATCAAACCTCTATCTCGGCAGCGGCCTGTTTAATCTGAAAAAAGCGCTGGCGAAAAAAGTGAAAGTCGGGATTGGTACGGATGTCGGTGCCGGGACGACCTTCAACATGCTGCAGACACTGAGTGAAGCCTACAAGGTGATGCAGTTACAGAAAACCTGTTTAACCGCCTTTGAAGCCTTTTATCTCGCCACACTCGGCGGGGCACATTCATTAGGACTGGATAACTGTATCGGTAACTTTGCCGCCGGCAAAGAAGCGGATTTTGTGGTACTTGAACCGACCGCGACCCCGCTCCAGCAATTGCGTTATGACAACTCACGCACGCTGGCGGAGAAATTGTTTGTGATGATTGCGCTTGGTGATGACCGCACCATTTACCGGACTTACATCGACGGACGTCTGGTCTATGAACGGACCTGACGCCCACCAATGCTGTGATTAAAACACACTTTCATTTCATTCTCGGGGTCTGCAATTATGTCTGATAATACAACACCGGATAACACCGGGGCGGCAGCGAAAGGCGCACTTGATGCGTACTTTAAAATCTCCGCCCGCGGCAGCAGCGTCAAACGGGAGATTCTGGCGGGCGTCACCACCTTCCTCGCCATGGTCTATTCTGTCATCGTCGTCCCCTCTATGCTCGGTAAGGCCGGATTTCCGCCGGGCGCTATTTTTGTCGCCACCTGTCTCGTCGCCAGTATCGGTTCTCTGATGATGGGGCTGTGGGCAAACCTGCCGATGGCTATCGGCTGTGCGATTTCACTCACCGCCTTTACCGCATTCAGCCTGGTGCTCGGGCAGCAAATCAGTATTCCGGTTGCGCTCGGCGCCGTCTTCCTGATGGGGGTCATTTTTACCCTGATTTCCGTTACCGGGGTGCGAAACTGGATACTGAAAAACCTGCCGATGGGGATAGCCCACGGCACCGGGATTGGTATCGGCCTGTTTTTACTGCTGATCGCCGCCAACGGCGTCGGCCTTGTGATCAAAAATCCGCTGGAAGGTCTGCCGGTGGCAATGGGGGCGTTTACCTCTTTCCCGGTGGCGATGTCACTGATCGGGCTGGCGGTGATTGTCAGCCTGGAAAAAATGCATGTGCCGGGCGGGATACTGCTGGTGATTATCGGGATTTCGGTTATCGGCCTGATTGTTGACCCGAACGTCACGTATCAGGGGCTGATCGCCATGCCGTCACTGAGCGGTGAGGACGGAAAATCCCTGATATTCAGCATGGATATTATGGGTGCCCTGCAAACGGCGGTTCTGCCGAGTGTACTGGCGCTGGTGATGACAGCGGTGTTTGATGCCACCGGGACCATCCGCGCAGTGGCCGGGCAGGCAAATCTGCTGGATAAAGATAATCAGATTATCAACGGCGGCAAAGCCCTGACCGTGGACTCCGTCAGTTCCATTATCTCCGGGGCGGTAGGCGCCTCTCCGGCGGCGGTATATATTGAATCCGCTGCGGGGACAGCCGCAGGCGGCAAAACCGGGCTGACAGCCGTGACCGTCGGCGTGCTGTTCCTGCTGATCCTGTTCTTCTCGCCGCTCTCATACCTGATCCCCGGGTATGCAACCGCACCGGCACTGATGTATGTCGGTTTGCTGATGCTGAGTAATGTGGCAAAACTGGATTTCGATGACTCCGTCGATGCAATGTCCGGGCTGGTGTGTGCGGTCTTTATCGTACTGACCTGTAATATCGTTACCGGTATTATGCTGGGCTACGTCACCCTGGTGATTGGTCGTCTGGTGGCAAAAGAGTGGCGCAAACTCAACACCGGCACCGTAATTATCGCCATCGTGTTAGTCGCATTCTATGCGGGCGGCTGGGCAATTTAATCCGTCTGACAGAACAAGCTGAATATCCGTTAATTATCATCACAGGGAGCGCGAAAGCACTCCCTGTATTTGCCGGTAAAAAGGCTGAATCGCTCATTTTTATATATTGTCTGTTCTGTTTCCGGGAGCAGATTCAAATCTGATAATGATCAATAGTTGATAAATACCAATCAAATAACGTCCCCGGCCAGTGAATTCGCGCTGAAAACCGTCAGCAGATAATCAAAAACAGACGTATATAACGTAAATCAGAGTCAGCACTTTTTGCACCTTGTGTTTTTTTTCCCCGGAGTTAAAACAGTGCTGTTATCAGCAATAGTGTTATATCTGCTGCATGACAAAACCATTAAACGGAAAATAAAATAAGGATATATGATGAAAGAATTAAGTCTGGTTGAGATTGATATGGTTTCCGGCGCCGGTATTTACTCTGATGCGGGTGCATTAATCGGCCGCGGCGTGGGCAGCATCGTTGGTTACTACAGAAAAAATGAGCAGAGCGCAGGCCGTGGTGAGAAATTCGGCAAAACTATCGGTGGTATCGTTGACCAGTCTGTTTCCATAATCTCGTCATGGGCAGGCAAAATCAAACACGCTTAAGTGTCGACTCACTTTCAGGCAAACGGGACACGCGTTGTGTCCCTTTTTTCATGCGCCGTTTTATCTCTCTTATTCATACATCAGCCGCCCCTGAATATCCGCAATACTGACCGTGACAATGTATCCGGCATTAAAATGCAGAAAATCAGATTCGATCCCGTCAGAAAAAATAACACCATTTTCCGGCATCTGCGATTCAAGCTGTAATGTCATCGTATTATCAACCGCCCCGAAAATCAGCGATGTTCCGGATGTCCGTCCCGGGAACGGTTCCCGCACACTGTACTGCAACCGCTTTTCATCCCAGCCGATACCGGCACGCAGCGGGTGTGAACTGCCGCCGGTTACCCCCAGCGCACCGGCCAGAACGGATTGCAGCCAGCCCGTGGAACCCAGCCCCGTCGAGATAATCACACCGGAGGAAGACTGGGCTTCCGACTGCCCGCCGTGACTGAGAATATAACGGGCCGATGTGTGACTTTTCGGGCCGATAAACAGGTCATTGACCGCCAGCATTTTCTGTCCGTCATTGGTGACCGCCTGTGCAAAACTCAGAACTTTCGACGGCATATCCCGGTTCAGTGTCCGTTTCACCACCGACTCCAGCTGCGGCAGTTCAAAGGGCAGCAATATACCGTCCCAGCGCGCCGGGTCGGGATTAACCGCGATCACCGGCTGGCCGTTCAGGTATTTCAGGGTATTTGCCACCAGCCCGTCCCGGCCGATAATCACCACAATATCACGGTCAGAAAACTGATAGCCCGGCAGCAGCGTACGATCCGGAACCTGTACCTGTCCCGCCTGAAGCAAAATACGTTTCGCCTCTGTCAGCTGCGCCTGGTAGCGATCGTGTTCCGCCAGGTAATCACTGACAGAGATACCGTTATGCTCCAGATAAAACTTCGCCTGCGGCCAGGTATTAAAACGGGCGATCAGCTCCTGCAGCCGGGTTTTCTGTGTAACCAGGACAAACCGTACTTCCTCCCGGCGGCTCATGCTTTACTTCCTTTTTTCATCATCTGACTGAACATATCCGGCGCGATATTCAGCTCACCAATTTTTCCGGCATTCTGTGCCAGTGATTCAAAGGCCATCGCCATCAGCTGCTCCGGCGCCATCCGGCTCAGGGCAAGGGCTTTGAGATTTTCCACCGGCAGTTCGCGGTACGCTTTCATTTTGGTTTCAATCGCGTATGCATCCGCATCGGACTGAACCCGCTGGTTATCCGCACTGAGCGCAACCAGTGTCTGACGCTGCTGCTCCTCGCCAATCTCCGACGCCAGCCGTTCCTGCGACATTGCTGCCTGCTCGCGCAGCAGTGTGCGTTCATTTTCCAGCCGGGATTCCTCTATCTGCTGCTCTTTTTTCTGCACAGAGAGATCCGTCTCCAGCTCTGCCTCTTTGATCGTGCGCTCCTGTTCAACCGAGGATTTACGCCGTGCATAAATCGCGTCATCCGCTTCTTTCAGCAGGGATTCCCTGGCTTCCGCTTCGAGTGCGCGGGCCGTTTCCGGTGTCGGGGTAATGGCGGTGACAGAGAAATCTAGGATAGTGACCCCCAGTGCCTCAACCGCTGCCTGCTGCGCCAGACGTGACTGCACCAGCGCCACCAGCGACTGACTGAGCAATAATGCACGGCGCAGCGGCGTGGATTGGATCTCCGCCTGGATAATGGTTTGTGCCGCACGGACAATCCGGTCATTCAGTTTCATCGGATCGTCGGTCGCGTACGTTTTTCCGTCCCGGTTCAGCACAAAATTAAGCACCCCGGCCGTTTTTTCCGGTGCACTGACCTGAAAGGAGAGCTGTCCCTGAACACGGAGGTTCTGGAAATCCGCAGTCTGAAAATTAAAAATAAACGGGGTTTCCTGTGCCGTTAACGGTAATGCTGCGATCGATGTGGTCGCGCTGTTGTACCAGAAACTCAGCCCCTGCCCCTGACGTTTGACATTACCGTTCACGGAACGGATAACAAATGTGGACGGGTCAGCTTTAAAGAATTTTAAATTAAACATAGTATCACCTCATTAGTGTCGTTATGACAATAACAATATAGTGACTTATTGACACTATTCATGTCAAGCTTAATTAGTGTCTGAATGACATTTAATTTGCAATCCGGATTTCTCTCCTTACAATAGAATCACTTACCCCGGTTTCAGGATGTGACACAAATGGATGAACAGACTTACCTCGCCGGTTATCAGCGCCGCGATTTTTTGTCCCCTCTGGTGACGGTTGATGCCGTGCTTTTTACCTATCACAATGAAACGCTGCATGTGCTGCTGGCCGAACGCGCGGAACATCCGGAAAAAGGAAAATGGGGGCTGCCCGGCGGATTTGTTGATGAGACACAGGACAAAACGCTGGAAGATACCGTGCTGCGGAAGCTGCGGGAAAAAACCGGCGTAACACCGCCGTACATTGAGCAGTTATGTACGGTCGGCAATGATCAGCGGGATAAACGCGGCTGGTCAGTTACGGTCTGCTATACCGCGCTGATTGCCATGCAGGCGTGTGAAAAACAGATTAATACGGTTAATTCCGTCAGATGGATACCGCTGGATGAAGCGGAAAATATGACGCTGGCGTTTGATCACCAGTTACTTATCCGTCAGGCCAGAGCGCGGCTGCGCCAGAAATCCCTCTATTCTGTCGTGCCGGGATTTGCGCTGCCGGACACCTTTACCCTGCCGGAATTGCAGCATGTTCATGAAATTCTGATTGGTCAGCCGATCCAGAAAAAATCATTCCGCCGCCGTCTCGAACAGGCTGATCTGCTGATTGATACCGGTGAAAAACGGGCTGAACGTGGTCGTCCGGCAGCGCTGTACCGTCTGAAGCCGGAATCAAAGGAGTACCGTTTTATCCGTAACCTGGAGACGGACGGGGAATAACACGCTGTCGTGTCCGGACTATTTTCTGACGGCTTCCGCAATCGTCAGCAACACCTCCGGGCTTTTCACATTGGGATAAACGCCGCTGAACGGGATGACAATGTAACGCCCGTTTTTAACGGCCTCCAGATGAGACAGCGCCGGATGATTTGCCAGCCAGGCTTTTTTCTTTTCTGCCGGTGACCAGACCGCATCCGCGAGGATGATATAATCCGGCTGTTTATCCAGCAAGATTTCCGGGGAGACGTGAATACCGGCCATCGGCATGTTGATAAAGGTATTTTCGCCTCCCGCCAGCGTGATAATTTCGGTCATAAACCCTTTTTTCCCCTGTGACATCAGGGTGTCGCTCTGACTGTCGAGGTAAAAGATCGTAGGCTTACGGGAGAGCGGCGGCAGGGCTTTTACCTGTGCCAGTGTGGTATCGATGCGGGCCACTGCAGCATCTGCCTCTTTTTCCCGGCCGAGGATTTTTCCCAGCCGGTACAAATCCGTTTTAATACTGTCAAATCCGCTGTATGCCTGACGTTCACAGGCAAATGCCATCAGATAGCTGCCGATCCCAGCACGTTGCAGATCGTTTTGTCCGCCCATTGAGGCCATAAAGGCAGAGGAAAACCCGGCAACGACAAAATCCGCCCCGGAGGCGATCAGTTTCTCCGTCGCAGGGTATTTGGCCGAAAAGACCGGAATGCCGTGGTAACGGCCGGAAGTTACCGCCTCCGCTGAATCATCAATATAACTGACACCCAGCATCTGCGGCCCGGCATCCAGCGCCAGCAGCATATCGGCAGCATGCTGATTCATGGCGATAATATGCTGCGGCGGTGCGGGTTTATTCCACAGCGGATCGCACTTATTTCCCGCCGCAGCCCCGGCGGACAGCAGCAAAAACACTGCACTGAGCGCATAGCGGACAATTCCCATCTTATTTGTGCTCCGCCAGCAATGACGGCACCACTCTTCCCTGTTCTATCTGTTCAGACACAAACAGATGGATCTCTTCCGGCGTGGTCAGGCGATACCATAAATTATCCGGGTAAACCGTGACCAGCGGCCCCTGATTGCAGGGATACTGGCAGTGCGAACGGGTCAGCAATACGCCATTCTCATTTTCAAACAGGTTGCGTGCCGCAAGCTGATGGCGCAGCTGCGTCAGCAGCGATTTAGCCCCGCGGCAGACACAGCGCGGCCCCATACAGAAGAACAGGTGATAGCGGTACGGCGGCGTTTTTTCCCAGTTCGGATTCGATTCTGCTTTCGGCTCACGGCTGTTTGACTGTTTTTCCAGTTCCGTCATCACATCACCGGCCTGTTTGGCATCCGCTGCCGCATCCGCCCCGGTAAGTACACACAAACTCCGGAATACCCGTAACTGCGGGTAATGCTCCGCAATCGCCTGAACCAGTTCCGACGTCAGAGACATCAGTTTTTCACCGGGCTGCGCCGGATCGGTCAGCACCATCAGCAGGACACAACGGGTATCCGGTGTGACTGTTTCTCCCAGCTGATGTAATACCGCCCCGCTGTCTGCACAGCAGGCGGCATCACCGGGAAAGCCTCTCTCACTGAGCGACAGCCAGAAACCGGCCGGTAAGCACGCGTCATTCTGCAACGTATTCAGATACAGTGTGACATTCTTTCCCATAGCTCAGTGTCCTCAGAAACGGTAGGTGTAACGCAGTTCAGCGGTTAACGGACGACCGAGGTTATCCACTTTTTCCAGGCCGTTGCTGGTCAGCCCCGCCGGATAGTCGCGGTCAAAGAGGTTTTCCACCAGCAGCGTCAATTTATGCTGCTGCGCATGATCCACATACAGATACGCGCTGGCATCAAACACGGTGTAATGGCCGTAGGTATCATTACCGGATTTCAGTTCCCCCACATAACGGGCAGCCAGCTCCGCGCCCCACTGTTTCGCCGGGGCGTCATAACCGACACGGCCGCGGGTAAAGAACTCAGGGATGTCGTTGAGCGTTGCGCCGTTTTTGGTATCCAGCCAGTTACGGGTGATATCCCCGGAGACATACCAGGATTCATCAAAGTTCAGTTTGGTGGAGAGCACCACGCCTTTGGTGCGGATTTCACCGTCACCGTTCACCCATTTGTCGTATTTACCGACTTTCACTGTGGTGATCAGATCATTGATTTCACGCGCATACGCTGTTGCGCCGAACTGCCAGGCTCCGCCGTTTTCCCACTGCGTCAGATAATCAAATCCGGCTTCGATATTTTTACTGGTTTCCGCTTTCAGATTGGCATCACCGATGGTTTGCTTGCTTTCATCATTCACAAACAACTGTTCAGCATTCGGTAGTTTAAATGCCGTTCCCACCTGGCCGCGTAAACTGAGTTTTTCATTCACTTCATATTTGGTGCTCGCCATCCAGACCGTTGCATCCTGACCGCCCTCAAAGCGCTCATAACGCACGCCGAGACTTGGTTTCAGTTCCGGTAACACCGGCACATCCGGACGTACCTGAAGATAAACAGCGTTCGCTTTTGCGGTATCTGTTTCGATCTTCATGACTTCATCTTTACCTTTGTACCACTGGTTATCTGTACCGAGGACAAACTCATTATCCCCGAACAGGTAAGATTTGACCTGCGCCTGAATACCGTAGTCGCGGAATCCCCAGTAAGAATCGTCATTCTGGATATCCACAGAGCCGTCCGCCAGATAACGGCTGCGGTCATAGCGGGTGTTCCAGTCATTAAGATGTGCACGGATGGAGTAACTGGTGTCCTGTGTCAGGAAGTGCTCGAAGGAAACCGTCGCCAGATGGTGGTCACGTTTATTCATCGCCTGGCGGTGATGGTTCGGGGACACCATATCCAGATCCGCCTGCGTATACTGGTAAAATCCCTGTAACTGCGCAGCATCCGCAATAGTTTGTGTGACCTGAACACCAACAGAAGTCACGTCATAGCCACGTTTTTTCTGACCAATCGTGCCGTTGTAATCACTGTCGCGGTACGGCTGGTAACCATCTGATTTGCTGCGGGTCACCCACGCCATCAGACCGGTTTTACCGATATCGTTATCAAACGCTTTCTCGATATACCCTTCACCGTAACGGCCTTTATCCGTATCCGCGCCGACACTGAATTCACCGGACAGCACTTCTGAAGTCGGCTTTTTGGTGACAATGTTAATCACACCGCTGATCGCCTGAGTACCGAAGGAGAGGCTCTGCGCCCCCTGTAACACTTCGATGCGGTCAATCGCAATCAGCGGCAGGGTATCAAGATAGATCCCGCCGAACAGGCGGTTATTCAGACGGACACCGTCAATCAGAATTAAAGTATCGTCCGGCCGGCCGCCCATAAAAGAATATTTTCCGTAACCGTAAGCCCCTTGTCCCAGAGAAACATATAGCCCCGGCACATATTGCTGTAATACCTGGTTTAAATCGGATGACGGCCCTGAACGCTGGATTTCCTCACGGGTAATAACCTGTAGTTTATTCCCGTAGTCGGCCAGTTCATTAACGGTGGTGGATTCAATCGTGGAGGATCGGACAATAATCGTGTCGTCATTATTTCCCTGTGTTCCGGCCTGTGCACAGAACGATAACAGCACCATGGCGGATAACGGTGCCAATGCAAACTTAACTGATTTCATACCTTTCTCTTTTATTATTTTGTTGTGATACATGCCGTGAAGACAGAGTCACCCTGACTCAGAACCAGACAATATACTGAACGAATTCAATGGGTAAATATGAGAACAGTTCTTTTTCCCGCTTTGTGAATACGGACAGATTCAGCCCCTTTTTTCTTTAAATTCCTGTGGGTTGCTGTGTCTTTTTTGTTTCATTTGTTAATTATCATTAATGACAACTATCTCCTTAAATCTATCAATTGATATGTTATAACATAACAACAATGGTATAAAAACAGATCCGGTAATAAAAAACCGCAACCCTCTGAATACGGAGGGTTGCGGTCTGAAAAAACGCGTAATTAATATTTTTCGAAGAGTGACTGAATTTTCTGCGGATCCGTGGTTTGTGTCAGCGCCAGTTGCAGTAACACCCTGGCTTTTTGCGGATTCAGTCTGCCGGAAGCCACAAAGCCGTATGCGTCATCATCCACTTCTGCGTTACGGGTGGTATAGCCCGTTGGCACCCTGCTGGCACGGACAACCACCACACCGTCTTTGGCTGCCGCGGCTAATGCATCAAAAATACCCTTATACATATTACCGTTGCCCACACCGGCGCTGACAATCCCGGCATTTCCCTCTTCCCGCAGGGCTTTTACCGGTGCATCTGACGCATTGGCATAATTATAAACAATGCCGACTTTCGGCAGTTCGCTGAGTTTACTGACATCAAACACCGCACCGGCCTGACGTGGTTGCGCGGCCTGATAATAGGTCACTTTGCCGTTATGAATAAACCCGGTATCACCGGCATTCACCGCTTCAAATGCCTGTACTTCCGTCGTGTTCATTTTGACCACATCACGCCCGCTGATCACTTTGTCATTCATCACCATCAGCACACCGCGATCCGCCGCCTGTTTATCTGTCGCCAGCACCACGGCATTATAGAGATTCAGCGGTCCGTCCGCGCCCAGCGCCGTGGACGGACGCATTGCCCCCACCAGCACAACCGGTTTGCGGCACGATACCGTCAGATCAAGAAAATACGCGGTTTCCTCCAGCGTATCGGTGCCGTGTGTGATCACGAATCCGTCGGTTTTATCGCAGGTCCGGTTAATTTCCTTTGCCAGCGTCAGCCACACCTTGTCATTCATATCCTGTGAGCCGATATTCACAATCTGCTCACCACTGATATCAGCCAGGGCTTTGACTTCCGGTACGGCATCAATCAGCGCATCAATTCCCACCTTTCCGGCCTGATAGCCGGACGAAACAGACGATTCACCGCCGCCGGCAATCGTGCCGCCGGTTGCCAGCACTGTCACGGAAGGAAGTGCAAACGCCGGGGTCATAAAGAGAGATATCAACGCGGACAGCAGAATCTTGTTGCGGTTTTTCATACCTGAATACTCCATTGCTCAGTAGAATTATAAATATCCAATTAATAAATATAGAACTAATTGGATATTTAAATTCTTCTTATGGGAAATATTCACAGCAAGATGCTAAAAATGAGATCGGTGACGGGATTTTACAATGATAACTCAGGTGCAGCCTCTCTGACCTGCCGGAAAACTTAGCACGATGCAGGTCAGAAAGCGGAAAGCGGGACAAAACTACATCAGACGGCGACTCAGCGTCTCCGACGGTTTTTCATTAAACAGACGCTGGTAATCGGTAGCGAACTGCCCGAGATGCCAGAATCCCCACTGCATTGCCGCATCTTTGACGGTGGTCTGTTTTGAGTACGGGCTGACCAGTTCACGGCGTACAGCATTGAGGCGGATCGTTTTCAGATACGCATTCGGACCGATCCCGAGTACCTGCTGGAAAGCGTTTTGCAGCGTGCGGCGGCTGACATACAGCTCGTTACACAGCTCCAGGACGGTCACCGGTTCGGTGGCATTCTCAAACAGATACTCACGGGCTTTGGACACCAGTTTCAGGTAGTTCACACGGTTGGTGTAGTGCTCATCCGCCACGGTGCTGGCATCTTCCAGTAACCCGAGGAATGCGGTCAGCAGATTGTGGCTCAGGACACGGCTGACGGTGCGGTTACGTTCCTGCTCAATTTTGGAGTGCCAGAGGGCATGGCGGATATACTGCCAGATCGCCTCTTTTTTGAAGGGGTTCACGCCCACAGCCGGATTTTCGCTGAGCAGATTCATCAGCCGCTCCGGGTTTTGCAGCACGACAGAGTGTTTTTTCAGGATATCGTGAGAGATCACCAGCCCCTGGATGTGATAGTCATCCGGCGTGCTCAGCTCAAACTCTTTTCCGCCCGGACGCACCGCGATTTTCTGGCGGCACAGCATCTGATTACCGATATAACCGGTATTCTGCTGCTCCCCGGGAATGCCGAACCAGAACGCATTCGGCCAGACCATACAGGACTGGCGCAGGGACAGATTGGTGTATTCGTGGAACACCTGAAGCCCGTCAAACAGGGTTTCGGTCAGTTCACCTTCAAACCGCCCCGGCGTCAGCTGATCATAAAGCTGCTGCCAGGCCGTAATAGCACAGGCCTGATCATAGGCATCATGGGTATAACGTTGTGTAAAATTCTGCTCGATCACGATAGGTCTGAGATCGCGGTCATGCGGCACTTCATCATTAAGGTGATGTAAATCTGGTGTGATTTTTTTCATCATTATTTTTTCCCCAAAATGAACGGCCGCCATAAATGTTAACCAGCGACCAATTGCTGCCAGAAATCGGGATGAGGATTCGGTACGACCATGCTGTAAACCAGCGCACCTTTATCTGCGGCGACTTGTGATGCGGCTTTTTTGGCGGTTTCGACGTCTGCAACATCGCCGCTCATCACAAAGTAACATTTACCCCCGATACCATACGCCATATGAAGTCGTATTAACGTGACGCCGGCGGCTTTAACAGCAAAATCCGCCGCTTCAATACAGGTCGCGACACTAAAGGTTTCCACGACCCCGACGGCTTCGCGGGCATTCACATCCGTCACACCGCCGATAGCGGGCAGTACGTCCGGGTGGATATTACTGAGCAGAAACTCATCCACCACCTGTGCGCCGCCTTTTTCAACACCACACTGCATTGCCTGCTGTGCGGCAGCAACATCACCGCCGACCATCACCACATATTTGCCGGGACACACGGTTTTGCCCATCAGCAACGTGACTTCCGCACTTTTGAGCATAAAATCGGTGACTTCCATCCCTTTGGCGATGCTGGACAGTTCCACCATCGCAATTGCACTGTGCATAGTTATTCCTTCTCTATCGTGACAGCCGTGCTGTCAATATGACGAACCACACCACTGATACTGGCGTGAACCGGCGCACCCAGTGCTTTTTCCGGGATAGCGGCGATCAGCATGCCCGCCGTGACTTTATCCCCCTCACTGACAACCGGCACCGCCGGGGCACCGATATGCTGGCGCAGCGGAATAATCACCTGTTGCGGCGCATAGATCTCATCGGCCATCGGCGCTTTGTGCATGAATTCTGTCAGTTCCAGACGGCGGACCAGGCGTTTGACCGGCAGCATGCGGTGCTGAGCCATCGGATCTTCCGGGCGCAGTTCACCTTCGTAGCGGATACCTTCTTCGCGCAGCTTCACTTTCAGCATCTGATTGAGGCGCATCGGCGAGATTTCCACCGGGCAGGACCAGGCTTCGCAAATCGCACATTCTGAACAGGTCAGTGCCGCAACGACAGCTGACGGCGCGGAAATTTGTTCATAACCAACCGCGCGGACAATCAGATGCGGCGGCAGTTCGTGGCCGATCATATGACGCGGGCAGAGCTCGGTACACATTCCGCACTGTTCACAGACGGTGCGCGCCTGGTTGATCACCGTGCGCTCCGAACGTGTCCGGCGCTGAATTAAAATATGGTCATCCGGCAGGACTAATAAGCCGCCGGTGGTTTTGGTCACAGCATCATCAAGGGATGTCTGTAATTTGCCCATCATCGGCCCGCCGTTGATATACGCCGGGTTACTGATGGTGGCTCCGCCTGCCAGTGCCAGCACTTCACGCAGTGTGGTGCCGACCGGGACGGAAACGGTAACAGGATGATGAACCGCGCCGTTCACTGTTAAGACGCGGTGTGTCACGGCCTGCTCCTGTTCAACGGCATACGCCACATTGATCAGGGTCTGCACATTGCTGACCACCACACCGACAGACAGCGGCAGTGCCGCAGGCGGCACACGGCGGCCGGTCGCCAGCCAGATAGTGATCACTTCATCACCGGCCGGATAGACATCCGGCAGGATATGCAGACGGACAGAATCCGGCACGCGGGCATTCAGGATATCAATAGCAGCCTGATGCTTGCCTTTGATGGCAATAATGCCCTCTTTCGCCCCGGTGGCACGCATTGCATAGAGCAAACCGCGGATCATCGCATCCGCCTCACAAACGGCCAGCTGCTGATCCACCTGCAAAAGCGGCTCACATTCAGCCGCATTGACGAGATAAATTTCAGCCTCAGCCGCCAGCTTGACGTGGGTCGGGAAACCCGCCCCGCCTGCGCCGACAACTCCTGCATCCTGCACACGCTGACGAATGATTTCGGGCCCGCACTCATGCAGACCCGGCATCAGATTACTCATCGCGGTTTCCCTCCTGTTTTACCCGGTAGCGGCTGCCGCGTTTACGCAGTTTACCCTGCTTAAACAGGTTCTCCAGCACATCACGGCTGTCCTCTATCAGGCAGCTGAAATGCATGGCCGCTTCTCCGGCGGTCACGCCGTGGCGGTGTTTGGCTTCAGCGGCAAACGTCATCATGGCATCCGCATCCGGGGCAGCGGCAGACACTGCCGTCGCGGCCGGAGCCGGAGCCGGTTCAGACGCCGGTACCGGTGCCGGAGACTGCGGTTTTACCTTAACCGGCACACCGCTGAAACCGGTGACCAGCCATTCGGTATCACCATCCGGACGACCGATGACCTTATGGCCAATCACTTTACCGGTGCGGGTTGCCGCAGCAATCCCCGCATCCACCGCCGCACGGCACGCCGCCAGATCGCCCTCAACAACAAGCGTCACCATCCCCGGGATCACCATTTCATAGTTAAGGATGCGGACATTGGCCGACTTCAGCATCGCATCCGCCGCATCAATGCCGGACACCAGGCCGTATACCTCAAGTAATCCCAGTGAATCGATCATGGCCTTTCTCCTGTGTTAATGACTGAACTGACTATACCCTTATTCATTCAGACCGCAGGTTCGTTGGCTGCGTCCTGAATGACGTCGGGTATCCCCGGACTCAGGCGCGCTGAACCGGGTTGCGCGCGATATCCAGAACGGCTTCACTGAATGCATCACAGGCGGCTTTACATGCTGCCTGGCTGCCGGTCAGGAAAGCGGCTGAATAGTTGGTTTCTGACGGAGGCGGCACGTAAGTTGCCAGCTGCACATCAGCGGCTTTCAGTGCGGCATCGATCCCGAATGTGGCTTCCAGCGGCGGTGCCACCAGATAGGCAATCGGATCACCCTGTCTGATTTTGTCGCCGTCAGACAGGTAAGAACCGGTACGGGAGATCAGATGCGCCAGGAATGCCGTATCTTCTTTGTCATTCGCCCACTGAAAAGCAGGACCTGACTCAATCGTTGCCATCATGGAATCCAGACCCGCACGCACTTCTGCCGGGTTAGGACCACCGAGGATAATCATCACTTCACCGGCGGTCGGTGACGGTGAGTTTGACGCCCCTGCATACAGGGAACGTCCGTAAACCACTTCCACGAGGGCTTGTTTGGTCGCTTCGTCAGCGGCGATATACGCAACATCATCAGAGTCAACAGTAATAAGGCCCAGGCTGCGGATGTGTTTCGGTAACTTCAGTTCACGGCAGAAATCTTCGTGCGCATTGGCGATAAGACGCATCGCTGTCACGTTCGGCCGGATAAGATCTAATGCAGGCATATTCAGTTCCCCGTTAACGGTTCATGTTGATACCGGATGCTTTCTGCTCCAGCATGCGTTTGGCTAAATCGACGATAACTGCGGCAGCTTCCACCGGTGGTGTACCCGCGCGGTGAATATTCGAGATACAGGTACGGTCTGCTTCCACCGTGCCCGCCACTGTCGGTGAGTACACCGCGTAGCAGGAGAGGCTTTCAGACTGACCCAGCCCCGGACGTTCGCCCACCAGCAGGATAACCACTTTCGCGCCGAGCACTTCACCGGCCTGGTCTTCAATTTTCACGCGGCCGTAACGGACAAAGAACGGCGTGCCCACTTTCAGACCGGACTGCTCCAGACCTTTCATCAGCGGCGGCAGAATTTCGTCGTAGTTTGCAGTAATCGCATCGGTGGACAGACCATCAGAGATAATGACCTGCACATCCGGCGCCTGCACACACTTGGTTTTCAGCAGTTCGATGGATTCTTTGTTCAGAATACGGCCCATATCCGGACGGGTCAGATACTGGTTTTTGTCTGTGATTTCAGACTGTAATTCCAGCAGGTTCTGTTTTTTCACCCATTCCGCCGGGACTTCTTTCAGAACGGTATCTTTGGAGCGCGAGTGGTCAGCCAGGAAGCGCAGCAGGCTCTGGGTGCGCGGACGCACACCGGCACGGCCGGAGCAGACTCGGGAACCGGTGCTGTTACGCAGTTCCTGTAACACTTCCGCACGGTGCGGGTTCTGCACGCCGATCCACTGTTTTGCTTCCGGTGAACCGAGATCCCACTCAACGGATTCAGCGGACGTACTACCCTGATTCAGCACAGCCTGCGTTGCCGCGGCAACCGCCTGTACGTTTTCGCCCGTGTGTCCCATCTGAGCCATCACACTGCGTACGATGTCATTAATTTGTTTTTGATCCATGGTGATTTACCCCGAAAATCAGAAGAACAGTGACGGATCGCCGGCACGATTGGTAAGACGCCCGTTTTCCATCAGACCCATTTTTTCCAGCCAGGCTTCGAATTCCGGCGCAGGGCGCAGGCCGAGTAACTGACGGATAGTGGCGATGTCATGGAACGCAGTGGTCTGGTAGTTGAGCATGATGTCATCACCCAGCGGCATACCGATGATGAAGTTACAGCCCGCAGAGGCCAGCAGGATCATCAGGTTTTCGTTGAGGTTCTGATCCGCATCCGCATGGTTGGTGTAACAGCAGTCACAACCCATGGAGATTCCGCTCAGTTTGCCCATAAAGTGATCTTCAAGACCGGCGCGGATGATCTGGCGGTCGTTGTAGAGATATTCCGGTCCGATAAAGCCGACAACGGTGTTCACCATAAACGGATCATAGTGACGGGCCAGACCGTAGTTACGGGCTTCCATGGTCACCTGGTCAGCGCCGTAGTGAGCGCCCGCTGACAGTGCGGAGCCTTGTCCTGTTTCAAAGTACAGGCAGTTAGGACCGGCGATACGGTTATACTGCGCACCGACGTGACGGGCTTCGTCCAGCATTTCCAGCTCAACACCGAACTCGCGCAGACCTTTTTCACTGCCGCAGATGCTCTGGAAAATCAGGCCGCCCGGCGCACCGCGTTTGATAGCTTCCATCTGTGTGGTGACGTGTGCCAGCACACAGCCCTGAGTCGGGATATCGTATTTATCAATGATGCCGTAGATAGCATCCAGCACGCGGCTGAGGTTATCCACATCGTCTGTTACCGGGTTCACACCGATAACCGCATCACCGCAGCCGTAAGAGAGGCCTTCATAAATCTGCGCCACGATACTCTGCACTTCGTCACGGGTATCGTTCGGCTGTAAGCGGCCGCTGAAGTGGCCCGGCAGACCCATAGTGTTATTCGCACGTTTTACGACAGGAATTTTCTTCGCACCGTAAATCAGGTCTGCGTTGGAGCAGATTTTTGCCACACCGGCGATGACTTCTGAGGTCAGGCCTTTGCGCAGCAGATTGATGTTATCAAGAGAGGTGGTGTCGCTCAGGACATGCTCACGCAGCTCACCGATAGTCCAGTTTTTGACCCGGTTGTATTCGGTTTCGTTGATATCATCCTGGATCAGACGGGTTACGCAGTCTTCTTCATACGGAACGACAGGGTTGTTGCGGACATCCGCAATTGTCAGTTCGGACAGCACTTGTTTTGCTGCCACACGTTCCTGGGCGTTACTTGCCGCGACACCCGCCAGGATGTCCCCGGAACGGAGTTCGTTAGCTTTCGCGAGAACGTCTTTCACGTCCCGGAACTGGTAGGTCTGACCAAACAGCGTGGTTTTTAATTTCATATTACGTTCCCTCAGGAAGGAAATGCGAGTGATTTAACAGTAACAGGGACGACAGAGCCGCTGAATAACGGCGAGCCGATGTCGATATAATCGCCTGTGTGCGTGATAACTTCGTCGATAACAGCCAGTTCGCGGCCGTTCATCAGCGGACGCAGCAGCATGCCCAGTGCCTTACCGAAATCCTGTCCCGCAATCACCAGCAGCGGCATGGTATTCGGGTATGTTTTGGTAAAGCGTTCCAGGGCGCCGATACAATACTGTACCGAGGCATAATTGGTCGGCAGTGATTCCGGTAAAGCCAGCGCGTACAGATCCTGCTGCGGATTAAGATCCATCTGCGTCAGGGCACGGCTCCAGGTATTCACCAGATCTTCATCATCCGCGCGGCCCAGTGCCGGATGTACCACCGGAATATTGCGGACAGGCAGTGTGATGCTGTCCAGCCAGATGGTGCTGCCGGACAGGGATAACGTATGCGCACCGGCGCCGATCACCGTGGCACGGACAGTCTGTGCCGGGGTCTGCATCGGTAACGCACTGAAATCCGCATTACGGTGAATCGCCTGTGCCAGCAGCGGTCCGATATCGCCGAAACGGAAATCGTTGCCGCTTTCCGGATTGCTGTAACACTCACCGACACCGCCGGAGAGTGTGACCGCGTAATAACTGCTTTCCGCAGGCAGACCGTCTGTCATCAGCAGCTCACGTCCCAGCGGGGAGAGATTGCCGCTGATCACTTCATACAGCAGCTCACTCATGCGATCGGCAATGGTATTCAGCTGTACCGGCGTCAGGGACATCGGGTCGGTCTGCTCACCAAAGCAGTCACGGGCGATCAGACGGCCCGGCGCGTGCACATAAGTGACGCGTCCGCTGCTGTCCGTTTCAAACAGACGGCCGCCGACGTTCAGACAGGCGGAACTGACCACATGACCGGCTTCGAACAGCACGTAGTTTGCTGTGCCGCCGCCGATATCAATGTTCAGTACCCGCGCCATCTTCTGCTCAGAGAGTGTCTGGGCTCCGGAACCGAAACCGGCAATCACCGATTCCAGATGCGGCCCGGCGGTGGCGACCACGAAATCCCCGAGTTTCTGGGATAACGCGACCACTGCCGGACGTGCATTGCGGGTTTTGGCGGTTTCACCGGTAATGATGATGGCACCGGAGTCAATCGTCGCCGGGTCCATCCCGGCGGCAGCGTACTGATCCAGCACCAGCGCCAGCAGCTCTTCCTCACGCAGGTGGCCGTCTTTATCCACCGGTGTGAACAGAACCGGGCTCTGCCAGATAATGTTGCGATCCACAAACTCATAACGCGGCACCTGTGACACCGCCGCGCGGTTTACCAGAACGAGACGGGAGAAAATCACCTGTGTGGTGGTGGTGCCCACGTCAATACCGACACTTAAGAGTTCGAGGGTTTTCATGCTTATTTCTCCTCCGCGACACTTTCAGCCGCTTCTTCAGCCGCTGCAGCCGCATCTTCCTGCTCAATATTTTTCGGCATCATCATGATGGCAACGAAAATCGCAGTGATACCGCCGATAATTTTCCCGGCAATCATCGGGAAGATCATCGGAGCCATGTTAGCGGCCACGAAGCCCAGGTGGTCACCCAGCGCAAAGGCTGCGGATACGGCTGTTCTCTTATACACATCTCCGAGCCCACGAGACTAGGCATGATCTCGTATGCCGTCTTCTGCTTGAAAAAAAAAAAAAAAAAAAATCCCAAAAAAAAAAAAAAAAAGTCTAGACAA
>OJJS01000016.1_pt1 | contig 70423 bp, 57 predicted proteins | sample 1596371 | NCBI WGS metagenome assembly OJJS01 (sample SAMEA4350116, study PRJEB24818) | metagenome | biome: human; feature: gut; material: faeces | place: Denmark | collected 2013-09 | reverse complement strand
AGCCAGTGAACACCTTCCCAACCCCGCAACCACGTCAGCTGCCGCTTGGCAAGCTGGCGGGTGGCGCAAATGCCCCGATACACCATGTCGTCATAACTGATTTCACCGGCCAGATAAGACCACATCTGACGGTAGCCGACACAACGGATCGACGGCAAATCCGGATGAAGGTCCCCGCGCTGATACAGCGCACGGACTTCGTCCTCAAAACCGGCGTTCAGCATCATCTGAAAACGCATTTCAATTCGCTGATGCAATATTTTACGATCTGCCGGTGCAATGGCAAACTGATAAGCATTAAAGGGCAAATTTTCCCCTGCGGTTTCCGTCAGTTCTGTCATTGTTTTCCCGGAGATATAGTATACCTCCAGCGCCCGGCTGAGCCGCTGCGGATCATTCGGATGGATTCGTGCCCCGGCGACGGGGTCAATCCGGCTCAGTTCGTCATGAAGAACCTGCCAGCCATCCTGCGCTGCCCGCGCCTCAATCTGCGCCCGGATTTCCGGGTCAGCGGACGGCAGCGGCGATAATCCTTCCAGTAATGCCTTGAAATACATCATGGTTCCGCCGACCAGCAGCGGAATTTTTCCCTGCGGGGTGATATCTGTCATCGCCGCCAGTGCATCACGGCGGAAATCGGCAGCGGAATAGGCCACTGACGGATCGAGAATATCAATCAGCCGGTGCGGGGCGAGCGCCAGTTCGGCAGCATCGGGCTTTGCGGTCCCGATATCCATCCCCCTGTAAATCAGCGCGGAGTCCACACTGATGATTTCCACCGGCAGCCGCTGACACAGTTCAATTGCCAGCGCGGTTTTTCCTGAAGCCGTCGGCCCCATCAGAAACAGGGCTGCGGGTTTATGATGATTCTGTTCACTCATGACGTAATGCTGCAACGACCTCAGTTAAATCAATTAATTGCACTAAATCTTCCGGCGGCCTGCGAACCAGTTCCGGGCACAGCCGCTCCACATCTGCCAGCAGTTGCACCGCCTGCGCTTTGCTCTGAACCGGCGATTCGCCGGTCAGCATACCGGCCAGACGCGCCGCAACAGCGTGCTCACCCGCATCCGGGTTATCAGCCAGAAAGTTCAGTAATTCAGGGATAAGGTGCGGTAAATTTTGCTGACGAAGCGGTAACGATACCGTACGAATCGTCGCTTTTCCACGGGAAACTGAACCTTCTATGCCGAAAGTACGCAATACCCCGGCAAACCGCGTAAATGTCTCACATTCCTGTGGGCTTAATGCCATCTGAAGCGGGATCACCAGCGGCTGGGATTTCAGTCCCTGCTCTCCCGGAATCAGTTGCTGACACCGCAGATAATGTGACGCTTTGCTGAGGGAAAACAGCGCAATACCTGCATCTGTCTCAATTAACGCATAACACGGCGGATAAAGCGTAAGGATTTTACCAAAACTTACACGCTCACTTTTTTCCGTCACCGCCTCACCTGCGGCACTGACCCGGTTTTCTGACAGAAAAGTACTTTTTTCCGGAAACAGCTGCGGCCGGTTTTCCGCCGGAGTCTGCATCAGTGACTGATATATTCCGGCCTCTTTCGGGCTGTATACGGGTTTTTCCGCAGAATATGCCGGTTTCCCGCTGTTACAGCCGCTGTAAGATGCGGAACCTGCCGCTGTTTCCCGGTTCGGGGAAGGAGTACGTACTTCCTCCCGTTCAAAAATATTTTTACCGGCCGCCGCGCGGTTCCCGGGCACATGCTGTGTCTGCGGTACTGACGGCGCCGGCTCAAACAGGGAAACCGGCTGCTCATGCTGTTTCAGCACACTGAGCACTGCCTGATAAATAAAGTCATGCACCAGCCGCGCCTGATGAAAACGCACTTCATGTTTGGCCGGATGCACATTGACATCCACCTGGCGCGGGTCAATGGTCAGGTAAAGAACATAGGCAGGCTGCTGATCGCCGCTCAGCCGCTCTTCATACGCCTGACGGATGGCGTGGTTGATCAGGCGGTCACGCATCATCCGCCCGTTCACATAACAATACTGTAAATCAGCCGGGCCGCTGTAATCCGCCGGTGAGGCCACCCAGCCGCGGATCGCCAGTTCCTCATGAGACCAGGTCACTGCCAGCGCCTGCTGCATAAAAGCCGTACCGCAGATAGCGCCCAGGCGGCGTTCCTGCTGATCGTCCGCCCTGACCGGGCGGTACTGACGCATCAGTTTACCGTTGTGGGTGAGATTAATGGCCACATCAAAACGGGACAGCGCAATGCGCCGGACCACTTCATCAATATGGCCGAACTCGGTTTTTTCGGTACGCAGGAATTTCCGGCGGGCCGGGGTATTGAAAAAAAGATCCAGCACTTCCACGGTACTGCCCGCCGGATGTGCCGCCGGTTTCAGCGTCACGTCCATTTCCCGCCCTTCGGCATACGCCTGCCAGGCTTCGCTCTGTTCGCGGGTGCGGGAAGTAAAGGTCAGGCGGGATACCGAGCTGATACTGGCGAGTGCCTCGCCGCGGAATCCCATGCTCATGATGGCTTCGAGATCATCCAGCGTGGCGATTTTACTGGTGGCGTGACGTGCCAGCGCCAGCGCCAGCTCGTCTTTGGCAATACCGCAGCCGTTATCACGGATACGGATCAGCTTTTCACCGCCGCGCTCAATATCAATATCGATACGGGTGGCTCCGGCGTCCAGGCTGTTTTCCACCAGTTCTTTCACCACCGATGCCGGGCGCTCAACCACTTCGCCTGCGGCTATCTGGTTTGCCAGCTGCGGCGGTAAAATCCGGATCGCCATAATTGCCCCCGTTCTCCTGTTATTTGGACGGTGCCGCCTGTAACGGATTCGCGGTAAAATAATCGCGTAACCCGCCGTGAATCGCGGCAGCCACCTGTTCCTGATAAGTATCGGACCCTAACAGCTGTTCTTCAGTGCTGTTACTGATAAAACCGGTTTCCACCAGAATGGACGGAATATCCGGCGAGCGCAGTACACCCAGGCTCGCGTGTTCCGGTGTGCCTTTGTGAACTTTACCTATCTTGCGCAGCTGGCGGATCACATCCTGCGCCACGGCATAACCGACACGCTGGGAGTTACCGAACTGGAGATCCAGCACGGCCTGGCTGAGATACGGGTCCGCACCGTTTGCCAGCGCATCACCGGCACCGCCGAGCAGTTCCGATTGCTTCTCGCTCTGTTCCAGCCAGTTACCTAATTCGTTGTTTGCCCGCCGGTTAGAGAGCACCCAGACCGATGAACCAGTCGCGGTGCGGTTTGGCGCGGAATCCGCATGGATGGAGACCAGCATATTGGCACCGAATTTGCGCGCCACTTCTGAGCGTCCGGCAACGGAGATAAAATAATCACCGTCACGGGTCAGAACCGGTTTGAACATCGGGTCATTTTTCAGACGCTTTTCCAGCTTACGGGCGATACTGATAGTGACGTTTTTCTCTCTCAGTCCATTCTGCCCGATAGCGCCGGGATCTTTCCCGCCGTGTCCGGCATCAATCGCCACCACCACCTGACGGCTGTTTTTCGGCAGTTTACCTGTCGGTACAACCGGGATTTTTGCCTGCGCCGGTACCGCGGCCGGGGCAACTGCAACCGGGGCTGACTGTGTGCTGCCGTTCATGCGCAGTGGTTTGCCGGTTGTGGTTGTTACCGGTTGTGCGGCAGCCACCGGGGCTGCGGTATAACTGTTTTTGCCGGTCAGGGTGATAGTCAGCCCGCCGTTATCCGCCGAATCACGGAAAGTGCTCTTTTCCGCCAGTTCCAGCACAATACGCTGATGCTGAGCATCCGGGGCGCGGCTCTCTCTGACGACGTTAATCAGTCCGTTATCAAGATTGATCGGCAGGCCGGTAATTTTCTGCGGCTGGCGGATGTCGATAACCAGACGCTCCGGGTCGTGCAGCGGAAACAGTTTGTACTGTGGTTTACCGTCAAAACTGAGCTGTAATGTTCCCTGAGAGCCGTTATTACTTACATTGATTCCCGTCAGGGATGCGGCGTGCCCGGCTGTGCTGAACAGCAGGCTCATGCAGAAAAGCAGCGCCGTCAGCCACGATACGGCGGCCACATCAGATTTCCGTGTCAGATATGCATTCATTCTCGGTAATTCCTCACATCTCCGCTAACTTATCCAGGAGTTCTTCACCATAAGGCGAACGGGCGGTAAAACGCGCTTCCCGTCCATCCCCATCATACCGTAAGTGCAATTCCAAATCTGCATCCGGCAGAAAACCGGCGCCTTTTTGCGGCCATTCGACCAGGCTCACGGTGTTTTCCCCGAAATAATCGCGGATACCCATAAATTCCAGTTCTTCCGGATCGGCCAGACGATACAGGTCAAAATGATAGACCGGGCGTGGTGAGAGCTCGTACGGCTCCACCAGGGTGTAAGTCGGGCTTTTCACATGTCCCTGATGGCCCAGTGCCTGAAGGAAACCGCGGCTGAAGGTGGTTTTTCCGGCACCCAGATCGCCGAAAAGATGCAGGACAAATCCGCGCTGACTCTGCTGTGCCAGTGCACGGCCGAGCGCGACAGTGGCAGCTTCATCTGCCAGCGTAAACAGACGTTCTTTCATTCTCGTTGTCGTCACAGGTTATTTTATTGAAATAATTGAGCGTGTAATCCGTTAAACATACCACATTCCGGTGATATACCTGCATAACGGCGTGCGAAAAAACGACAATAATGCGCAGTTTTTGTGCCGGACACTCTGTGATAAACTCCGCACCATTCACCATCACCCCTGCAATGTAAGTAAACACTCACTCATGAGCACTGACTCCGTATTACATCAGCTTGCCGCCCGGATAAAACAATGGGGGCTCGAACTCGGCTTTCAGCAGGTCGGTATCTGCGATACGGATCTCAGCGCGGAAGAGCCGAAGTTACAGGCATGGCTGGATGCGGGCTATCAGGGTGAGATGGACTGGATGGCGCGTCATGGCATGATGCGCGCACGCCCTCATGAATTGCTGCCGGGCACACTGCGGGTGATCAGCGTGCGGATGAACTATCTTCCGGCCAAAGCGGCCTTTGCCGCTGTGCTGCAAAACCCGGAACAGGGTTATATCAGCCGTTATGCGCTGGGACGGGATTATCACAAACTTCTGCGCCAGCGCCTGAAGCAGCTGGGAGAGCGGATTCAGGCTGAGTGTGATGTGCTCGCTCTGGGAAATACCCTCAGTTACCGTCCGTTTGTCGACTCAGCCCCGGTACTGGAACGCCCGCTGGCGGCCAAAGCCGGTCTCGGTTGGGTTGGTAAGCACTCACTTATATTAAACCGTGAAGCCGGTTCCTGGTTTTTCCTCGGCGAACTGCTGATTAACCTGCCGCTGCCGGTTGATACCCCTGTTGAGGAGCAGTGCGGCCGCTGTGTTGCCTGTATGACCACCTGCCCGACTCAGGCGATTGTCGCGCCTTATACTGTCGATGCACGCCGCTGTATCTCCTACCTCACCATTGAGCTGGAGGGTGCCATCCCCGAAGAATTCCGTCCGCTGATGGGAAACCGCATTTACGGCTGTGATGACTGCCAGCTGATCTGTCCGTGGAACCGCTTCTCACAACTGACTGACGAGGAAGATTTCTCACCGCGCAAGCGCCTGCATACGCCGGAGCTGCTGGAGTTATTTGCCTGGGATGAAGCGACTTTCCTGCGGGTGACAGAGGGTTCGGCTATCCGGCGCATCGGGTATCTGCGCTGGCTGAGAAATATCAGTGTCGCGCTCGGCAACGCCCCGTATGAAGATAAGATTATTATCGCACTGACAGAAAAAACCGGACTGGCTGACTGGCTTGATGAGCATATCCGCTGGGCAGTTGCCCGTCAGTATGCCAAAAGAGATGAGTCAGGTATCGAAATACAGACTTCACAACAAAAACGGCTGATCCGCGCCATTTCCAAAGGTTTACCCCGCGACGCCTGATCCCGCCTGATTATTCCGTTAAGTTATCCACAATGTTCAGTGTTGTGAATAATATAAAAAGACCTTGCCTATCAATGTGAAGAAAAAATACAAGAGCGCTGTCACACAATTCACATAAATTAAATTAACATATAAATATCAATATATTAAACAGGTATTATTCCGGTATCCAGCGTAATTCTGTGATTCAGCCGACAAAACCAGCCTGTGGATAACTCTGTGCAGAAAAGTGTGTCAGAACACCCGGGATGTGAATAACATGCCCCGCAGCGCTGTGGATAAAAAATGACATCAGGACAAAAAAATAGCCCCGGTTTGACTTAATCACCCTGTGAAAGGTGATGAAAAGCAGAAACTGATATAAAGATAGTCCGGAAAGTACCGGTGATAATCTTTCACTGTCTGAATAATCACCGCTGGTGATCGTTCATCTGCCCCTTCGTCGGAGAGGGCGCAAATTCTATTTCACCCCGCCGGGATTAGCAAGTTTTTTCCCTGTATTTACGAAAAAAACCATCTAACCGATTAAATTATCAGCAAAAATCCGGTCTGATCCGTTTTGTGCTGCCGATGACTGTGACTGATGCTTATTTGCACTGCACAACAATTTTCCCGGTGTAACCGGTAACAGAAAACAGCAAAGGTAAACTTCAGGATAATGATACTTCAGGGGGAGATAATAAAAGAGAAGAAAAAACTGGAGCGGGAAACGAGACTAGAACCCCGGACCCCCAGCTTAGAAAAGTCGTGCTCTACCAACTGAGCTATTCCCGCATCACAACCGGTATATTACCTGACAAACTGAAAATTGGAGCGGGAAACGAGGCTCGAACTCGCGACCCCGACCTTGGCAAGGTCGTGCTCTACCAACTGAGCTATTCCCGCATATTTTGCAATTTGCCCGCACCGCTTTCGATTGAAAATCTATCTCGGTACGGGGAGCGCATTATACGAAAAATTCATTTTCTGGCAAGCCCTCCGGCACGAAAAAATGAATTTTTTTGTTCAGATGCCGATAAAACCGGCAATTCTGCTATAAAATACGCAACCTGCGTTAATATTAACCTGTCTGCGGCTGAAAATCATGTGTCCCGTTTTATCACAGACGGATAAAGGTTTCACGGTAGTAAGCCAGCTCAGCAATCGACTCGCGGATATCATCCAGCGCCTGATGGGTATTTTTCTTGGTAAAGCCATCCAGCACTTCCGGTTTCCAGCGGCGGGCCAGCTCTTTCAGCGTGCTGACATCCAGATAGCGATAGTGGAAATACTGTTCGAGGGCAGGCATATAGCGGAACAGAAAACGGCGATCCTGGCCGACACTGTTACCGCAGATAGGTGATACCCCCTGCGGCACCCACTGTTCCAGAAACGCGATAGTGGCCTGTTCTGCCTGCGCATCGGAGTATGTACTGGCACGGACGCGCTCAGTTAACCCGCTGGCACCGTGTGTGCGGACATTCCAGTCATCCATCAGACCTAATTGTTCATCTGACTGATGTACCGCCAGAACCGGGCCTTCCGCCAGAATGTTCAGGTTTGCATCCGTCACAATGGTGGCGATTTCGATAATCCGGTCACGTTCCGGGTCAAGTCCGGTCATTTCCAGATCAATCCAGATAAGGTTCTGTTCACTTTTAGCCATGTTGTATCCTATAGTTACCTGAGCATCCGCCTGTTTTTTATTCATACGGATTGAATGATGACGGGTAAAATGAATGGTGTATCATAGCGCGTAATCAGCCCTGCTGCGAGTCACCCCGGCGGGCACTTTCTTCTTTACGTGGTGTCAAAACAGACGAGGTTTCGTTGGCTAAACAAAAACTTTCCAAAGGTCAGGTACGGCGTGTTCAGGCAAACCAGCAGCGCAAACTGCGCAGAGAGAACCGCCCGGAGCCTGAAGACAGCCTGTTCGGTGAGGCTCAGGAAGGACAGGTAATCAGCCGCTTCGGGCAGCATGCGGATATTGAGGCGGCAGACGGCTCTGTACAGCGCTGTAACCTGCGCCGCACTATCAAATCACTGGTCACCGGTGATCGCGTGGTCTGGCGTGCGGCATTGCAGAATAACGAGGAAGGCCGTGTTAACGGGATTGTCGAGGCAGTACATGAGCGCGAATCCGTACTGACCCGCCCTGATTTTTATGACGGTTTAAAACCGATCGCTGCCAATATCAACCAGATCGTGATTGTTTCCGCAATTTTACCGGAGTTATCGCTCAATATTATTGATCGCTACCTGGTCGCCTGCGAAACACTGGGTGTGGAGCCGCTGATTGTCCTCAACAAAATTGACCTGCTGAATGATGAAAGCCGCGCCCTGGTCAATGATTTAATGAATATCTATCGTAATATCGGATACCGTGTGCTGGAAGTGTCCGGCCACACCGGTGAGGGAATTGATGCGCTGACTGCGGCACTGGCCGGACGGATTTCCATCTTCGCCGGACAATCCGGTGTCGGAAAATCAAGCCTGCTCAATACATTACTGCCGGAAACCGCTGATATCCTGGTCAATAATGTTTCTGATGTTTCCGGGCTGGGTCAGCACACCACCACTGCCTCGCGGCTGTATCATTTCCCGCACGGCGGCGATGTGATCGACTCACCGGGGGTGCGTGAATTCGGTTTGTGGCACCTGACACCGGAGCAGGTTACTCAGGGATTTACGGAGTTCCGCGATTATCTCGGCGGCTGTAAATTCCGCGACTGTAAACACGGGGACGACCCGGGCTGTGCACTGCGCGACGCTGTGGAAAACGGCAAAATAAGCGCGGAACGCTTTGAAAATTATCACCGCATTCTGGAAAGTATGGCGCAAGTCAAACCACGCCGTAATTTTACGGCCGGTGAAGACTGACAAGCGCAATAAGCACAGGTACAATAGCCCCCTTTTGTTCAGAATTCGCCGGAAAAACCGGCAGATAACAAACAATACCAGAGGTCGATGTGCTGGATACTCTTAAAATAAAATTACAATATTTGCTGCCTAAACAGTGCCTTACTCAGCTGGCGGGCCGCTTTGCCAACAAAAAACTTGGCTGGCTGACACAGCTGGCGATCAAAGCATTCGCCAAAGCCTATAAAGTGGATATGCAGGAAGCGAAAGAAAGCGAATTTATCGCTTACAGTACCTTCAATGAATTCTTTATCCGCGCGCTGAAAGAGGAAGTCCGTCCGATCGTACAGGGCAGCGAAACTCTGGCGCTGCCGGCTGACGGTACTATCAGTCAGCTGGGGCTTATCCGTGACGATCAGATTTTACAGGCCAAAGGGCATAACTACACCCTGGAAGCCCTCCTCGCCGGAAACTGGCAACTGGCGGATCAGTTCCGCAACGGGCAGTTTGTAACCACTTACTTATCTCCGCGTGATTACCACCGCGTGCATATGCCGTGTGACGGCCATCTGCGTGAAATGATCTATGTTCCGGGCGATCTGTTCTCCGTCAATCCGCTGACTGCCGCCAATGTACCGAACCTGTTTGCCCGTAACGAGCGCCTGATTTGTGTGTTTGATACCGCTTTCGGCCCGATGGTGCAGATTCTGGTGGGTGCCACTATTGTCGGCAGTATGGAAACTGTCTGGTGCGGTATGGTCACGCCGCCGCGTGAAGGTATTGTCCGCCGCTGGACCTACCCGGCCCATGACAGTGTCTGTGCGGTAAACCTGAAGAAAGGCGAAGAGATGGGCCGCTTTAAGCTCGGTTCGACCGTTATCAACCTGTTCCCGGCGGATACTGTTGCACTGAACAGTGCACTGGCAAACGGTGTTTCCACCCGTATGGGGGAACTGCTGGCTACCTGTATCACAACGGATGATGACGCTCACGCAGAAGACAGCCCTGACTGCCCGCCGCAACCTGACGCCGCTGCCACTAACTGAGGACTCTTCCCTGTGCGCCTGATTATCTCATTTTTACTGGCGGTTTTTCTTTTCTCCCCGCTGACAGCGGTATATGCGGCATCGGATATTAACGAGCAGCAGATCCGCCAGGAACTCAAGCGGATTGAGAGCAGCAAAGACCCTAAAGATATTGAGATGGCTCAGGCGTTACAGGCGACGCTGAACTGGCTGGCAGACAGCAAAGCCGCAAATGAGCGGGCACAGAGCTATCAGGACACCATTGATAACTTCCCGAAGCTGGTCAGGGAACTGCGCCAGCAACTGCTGGAAGAGAGTGATTCTCCGGCCAAAATTCTGACCACCCGCCCTATCAGCGATCTCGAACAGCAGACTATCCAGCTCAGCGGACAGCTACTGGAGCAGGGACGGCAGTTACAGCAGGAACAGGATAAAAACCGCGAAATCAGCGATTCCCTGACGCTTCTGCCTCAGCAGCAGTCCGAAGCCCGCCGTCTGCTCAATGAAGCCACATCCCGCCAGCAGGGACTGACAACCCCGCTGACACCGCTTGCCGAGGCTCAGTCCACACTGGCCGCGGCAGAAGTACAGGCGCGCAAAGCGACAGTCAATGAGCTGGAGCTGGCACAGCTTTCTGCCAATAATCGCCAGGAACTGACCCGTATCCGCCTCGAACTGCTGCGTAAACGCTATCAGCGGCTGGATCTCGAACTTCAGCAACTGCGCAGTGTACTGAACGGTAAACGCCAGCAGAAAGCCGAACTGGCTCTGGAACGTACCGAACTGCTGGCTGAACAGGCCGGTGATTTACCGCCGTTCCTGAAAGAACAGGTTGATATCAACCGCGAGTTGTCGCAGGTACTGAATGATCAGGCCGTGCACATGAGTGATATCGGGGAAATGCAGCGCCAGGCGGCAACCGATATCCAGAAAGCACGCCAGGTTCTTGGTACCATTCAGGAACAGGCACAGTGGCTGAACGGCTCAACGGCGCTGGGGGAAGCCCTGCGGGCGCAGCTCAGCCGTCTGCCGGATATGCCGAAACCCCAGCAGCTGGATAAAGAAATCACCGATCTGCGCGTTGAGCGTCTGAAATACGAAAATATGCTTGATGCTCTGTCCGGTGATAATAATGAACAGGATACCTCTCAGACAACCTCGCTCCCCGCGGATCAGGCCTTGCTGTATCAGCAGCTGGTTGACAACCGCAAAGAACTGCTCGGCTCCCTGCTATCCGGTTACGACACCGAAATTCTGGAGCTGACCAAGCTCAAAGTAACCACCAGTCAGCTCAGTGATGTGCTGGCTGAAGTCCGCGATGATACACACCGTTATCTGTTCTGGGTGGCGGATGCCACCCCGGTTTCCCTCAATTACCCGATTGAAGTACTGACCAGCCTGACCAAACTGCTGTCTCTGGATACCCTGGCGCAGCTCGGCGGTGCGTTCAAAACGATGTTCTCATGGCAGAACAAAGAGATTTCGCTCTATATTATCGGTACCCTGCTGCTGGCCATTTTCGGCCTGAACTACCGCCGCCATTATCAGGCATTTCTGGACAGAACCAGCCAGCGCATCGGTAAAGTGACACAGGATCGCTTCTCCATCACGCTGCGTACCCTGTTCTGGTCTGTGCTTGTCTCTCTGCCGCTGCCGGTGCTGTGGTCTGCTATCGGCTACGGATTACAGAATGCCTGGCAGTATCCGATGGCAAAAGCAATCGGCGACGGTGTCAGCGCCACCACACCGGTTCTGTGGCTGTTTATGTTCTGTGCAACCTTTGCCCGTCCGAACGGCCTGTTTACCGCACAGTTCCGCTGGCCGGAAGCCCGTGTCAAACGGGCGATGCGCTTCTATCAGCTTTCTATTTTTGTCATTGTGCCGCTGATGATGGCAATGACCACCTTCGAATACTTCAATGACCGGGAATTCGCCCCGACACTCGGCCGCCTCTGCTTCCTGCTGCTGTGTGCCGCACTGTTTATTATTACCAGCAGCCTGCGCCGCGCGGGGGTTCCGCTCTATCTTGACCGTCACGGCAGCGGTGACAATGCAGTCAGCAAAGGTATGTGGTGGCTGCTTCTGCTGGCACCGGTTGTGGCGGCCATTTCGGCTCTGCTCGGCTATCTGGCAACCTCACAGGCGCTGCTGGGCCGTCTGGAAACGTCGGTCGCTATCTGGTTTATGCTGCTGGTGGTCTATAACATCATCACCCGCTGGATGCTGATCCAGCGCCGCCGGATTGCCTTTGAACGCGCCAAACAGCGCCGTGCTGAAATCCTGGCACAGCGGGCAAAAAGTGATGACGACAGCAGTGTGAACAGCAATGCCAACAGTGCTGAAGGCGTGATTGATATTGAAGAGCAGGTCATTGACCTCGACACTATCAGTGCGCAGTCTGTCGGGCTGGTCCGCTCCATCCTGACGATGATTGCCCTGGTGTCCTGTATTCTGCTCTGGTCAGAACTGCATACCGCGTTCTCCTTCCTGGAAAATATCCGGCTGTGGGATGTCAGCAGCAGTATTAACGGCGTGGATACTCTCCAGCCCATCACACTCGGCTCTGTCTTTGTCGCCATTCTGGTGATTATCATCACCACGCAACTGGTACGAAACCTCCCGGCCCTGCTGGAACTGGCGCTGTTACAGCACCTGGATCTGACACCGGGTACAGGTTACGCCATCACCACTCTGACCAAGTACGCGATAACGCTGGTCGGGGGGATTGTCGGGTTCTCGCTGATCGGTATTGAATGGTCGAAAATGCAGTGGTTTGTAACAGCGATGGGTGTCGGGCTGGGCTTTGGTTTGCAGGAAATTTTCGCCAACATCGTTTCCGGTCTGATGATCCTGTTTGAAAAACCAATCCGTATCGGCGATACCGTGACTATCCGTGACCTGACCGGCAGCATCACACGTATCAACACCCGAGCCACCACGCTGACAGACTGGGACCGCAAAGAGATTATCGTCCCGAACAAAGCCTTTATTACTGAACAGTTTATTAACTGGTCGCTCTCGGATACCGTCACCCGTATCGTCCTGACCATACCGGTACCGGCGGAAGCCAATCCGGAACAGGTCACTATTCTGCTGCTGATGGCGGCACAGGATTCGGCAATGATTCTGGATACGCCAAATCCGGAAGCTTATCTGGTTGATTTACAACAGGGTATTCAGATTTTCGAACTGCGTGCTTACGCGGCTGAAATGGGACACCGCCTGCCGGCGCGTCATGAAATTCATCAGAATATCCTGCGCAGCTTCGCGGAAAACAACATCATCCTGCCGTTCCCGCCGTTTGAGGCGCGTGTGGATATGGTGGGTAACATCCTGCGCAGCGGCACCAAAAACCTGTCGGGCCGTAACCCGATGCGGAAATCAGGCGGGTTGTGATATCACAGATAGTGATCCACACCGCCGTGATGTGAACAAGTGCCACGTCCTTTTGACGTAGAATAAGAGCCGTCTCTGCATACGGCTTTTATATTCGGATCATCCGGATCATTGGTAATATAACCGAATGCACTGACCGAAAAGATAAGGCACATGAGCAATACTATTTTTTTCATCTGATCTTTCCTGACTGTCAGTGTTTATCAGTTATCTCTCATATTAATATTGTCCGGTGCCAAACCCGTTCCGGACCCCCGGATACATCTTTTTTATATTACACCCTGTTTATCACTGCTCATCTTTATATAGCAGAACCCTTCCGGAGATACGACGGGAATCGCTCACGCTTTATACATTTTCCGGAACAATATCATTGTATGCAACAGACCTCTCATTTTTTTATAAAATCGCTTCTTTGCATAAATTTATATACCGTCAGCAATACTAATGATTATTACGCTGCCTCCCTGCCCTGTTTAATCATGATTTTTATTCCCCGGAGAATATTTTCCTCCTGATATGATCTCTTCACTGCCTAAAAACTATTATTTTTTCTGATTCACATCCTCTATGATACAGATATAAAAAAAGCCTGCTGATAACAAAATGTTATTAAATAATCCGTTGTTTAAATCGCCCCCGTTAAAAACAACATTGTTTAAGATTTAAAACATTAAGGATGTTATTTATGGCGAGCAATACAACATATTCCGCTGCGAAAAACGCCGGGATGACTGAAGAACAGTGGCGTACAGCAACAAAATTTGACGGCACTGATGCCGGCTGGGTTATTATGAGTATCGGGATGGCTATCGGCGCCGGTATCGTTTTTCTGCCGGTTCAGGTCGGTCTGATGGGATTATGGGTTTTTCTGCTGTCATCCGTTATCGGTTATCCGGCTATGTATCTGTTCCAGCGCCTGTTTATTAACACACTTGCGGAATCCCCGGAGTGTAAAGATTATCCGGGTGTGATTACCGGCTATCTCGGTAAAAACTGGGGTATTTTACTCGGAGCACTGTATTTTATTATGCTGGTGATCTGGATGTTTGTGTATTCCACCGCCATCACAAATGACAGTGCGTCTTATTTCCGGACTTTCGGTGTGACAGAAGGATTATTATCCGACAGTCCGTGGTACGGATTAATTCTGATTTGTCTGCTGGTCGCTATTTCTTCGCGCGGAGAGAAACTGCTATTTAAATTATCCAGCTTCATGGTGCTGACTAAGCTGTTTATTGTTGCCGCTCTCGGTATATCAATGGTGGGTATGTGGCATCTGTATAATATCGGCTCACTACCGCCGGTTAGCCGTTTAATTAAAGAAGCGGTTATTACGCTGCCGTTCACACTGACCTCTATTCTGTTTATTCAAACCCTCAGCCCGATGGTGATTTCATTCCGCAATCAGAATGTGAACCGGGAAGTCGCCCGCTTTAAAGCTCTGCGTGCGATGAATATCGCCTTTATTATTCTGTTTTGTACCGTCTTTTTCTATGCAGTGTCTTTTACCCTGGCAATGGGTCATGACGAGGCAGTTAAAGCCTATGAACAAAATATTTCCGCACTGGCAATCGCAGCTAAATTCTTTCCCGGTGGCTGGGTGACAGCAGTCAGCGTTATGCTGAATATCTTTGCGGTCATGACGGCATTCTTCGGGGTATATCTCGGGTTTCGCGAAGCCACGCAAGGGATTGTGATGAATCTCCTGCAGCGCGTGATGCCCGCTGAGCGGATTAATGAAACCCTGGTGAAATACGGCATTATGGTATTTGCGGTGCTGCTGGCCTGGGGCGCCATTATTCTCAACGCACCGGTTCTGAGCTTTACCTCAATATGCAGTCCGATTTTCGGAATGGTCGGTTGTCTGATTCCGGCTTATCTGGTTTATAAAGTCCCGGTACTGCATAAGTATAAAGGGATTTCACTGTATCTGATTATTTTTACCGGGTTACTGCTTTGTGTATCACCGTTCCTGGCCTTTTCCTGATAATACACTCAGAAACAAAAAAGCCGCCGGATTCATTTTCCGGCGGCTTTCTGTTGATCTGAATATCACAATTACTGCTGATATAACCGGCGCAGATAATGAGCGACGGCGTCATCCGCATTAGAACCGATCACTTCCATCTCCGGCAGAATATCTTTCAGACGCTGATGCGCTCCCGCCATAATGCAGCCTTTTCCTGCCATTTCCAGCATTTCGCGGTCATTCATACCATCACCGAAAGCGATGCAGTCATTCAGACGGTAACCCAGTGATTCTGCGACCTGCTGCAGTGCCTCACCTTTTGAGACGCCACCGGCCATCACTTCCAGGCAGCTGCGCAGCGAGAAACTGACATTCACTCTGTTACCGAAACGCACACGGATTTTTGCTTCCAGAGCGACAAGTTTCTCGTGGTCATCACAGGTGAAGTAGACTTTACAGACCTGATCCACCGGAAAATCATTGCGGTCGAACAGTTCATACATAAAAACAGATTCCTGGAAAAACTCTTTCTGTTCCGGGCTTTCCCGGTTGATCATCCAGCCGTCACCGCGGTAATAGTTGGTAAGGATATCCGGATTATCAAACTCCATCAGGCACAGCTCGCGGACCACATCCGGGTCCACATCATGGCTGAATACCAGCTCACCTTTGGTGTTGTGTACCCGCGCGCCATTGGAGGTGATCATAAACGCATCAATTCCCAGCGCATCACGGATCTGCGCCACATCCACATGATGGCGGCCGGTGGCAAAAACAAAATGCACGCCTTTATTGATGGTCAGCAGGCGGAGAGTTTCCTTGGTGTAGGGGGTTAAACTGTGGGCAGGTGATAATAATGTTCCGTCTAAATCTGAAGCAACCACATGATACATATGCAAATTCCTGAAAATTGATTAGTGGAGTCCGAAAAAATGACAAATCGCATTGAGCGCGACAGCGCGCAACGCGTCTTCTTCGAACAGGATCTCGTGATAAGCTCCCTCAAACGTCAGAGGCATATGTTCTTCTTCTTGTCCTGTCCGGGCTTTACGGCGGTTTTCGCAGAAAGCCAGCAACTCCCGATTGTCCACCACCTTATCTTCTGATGCCATCAGCACCATCAGCGGGGTGTTTATCTCTCCCGCCCGCGCAATTATCTTCTGTCCGATATCAATGCTTTCGCGTAACCAGTGATACGTGGGTCCGCCGAGACGTAAAGCAGGATAGTCAGCATAACAGCGCAGGTAACGCCGGTACCGCGGGTAACTGTGGGTCAGCATGTTGATTAAAAACGGCAACGGCTGCCACTTCCCGGTTGATACCGCATACTCATTGCGTTCCGACGGCCGTTTATCGGCGCGGTTCACAATCATATTGGCCAGCCACATCGGCATCGGTAAATTAATGCCGAACATCGGGGCACATAACACCGCGGCACGGAAAGTATCCGGCTCGCGTAACAGATAACCGCCGAGAATTGCACTGCCCATCGAATGTGCCAGTGCATAGCGGTACGCATAATCTTTCTCCGCCAGCGCAATTTTCGTGAACTGAGAAAAATCATCAATATAGTCGTCGAAACGTTCGACATGGCCCTTTTGCGGGTCATCCAGCATCCGGCCGGAAAGCCCCTGTCCCCGGTGATCCATAATAAAGACATCAAAACCGAGGTGGAAAAAATCGTACAGCACTTCCGGATATTTGACGTAGCTTTCACTGCGTCCGGAACTGATGACCAGCACTTTGTCATGCGCAGGATCGGTAAACTGCACATAACGGATAGTAACATCATCCGCGCCCTGAAATGTCCGCTCATCCCGCCGGTTCCAGAAATCAAGTAACGGGCCGTTAACGAAAGCCGAATACTCCGCTTCGCGTTCCAGCCAGCTTGCTTTCAGGGTGTCCGGTGGCAGCATAGGGTGCTCCTCTAGTCATCGAATCCGGTAAGATGCTCGCGGATAAGGGCCATAAATGCATCACCGAATCGTTCCAGTTTCCGCTCTCCGACGCCATTTATCAAGAGTAAATCATTTGCCCTGACCGGGCACTGCTCCGCCATTTCAATCAGTGTGGCATCGTTAAAGACCACAAACGGCGGGATATTTTCTTCGTCAGCGATGGATTTACGCAGCTTGCGCAGTTTTGCGAACAGTTTTTTGTCGTAATTACCACCGTAACTGCGGGCGGTCTGGCGCGGTTTGATATTCTGTATCCGCGGTACCGCGAGTTGCAGCGGTACTTCGCCCCGCAGCACCGGGCGGGCGGATTCGGTTAATTGTAACGCAGAATAATTGGCGATGTTTTGCGTTATCAGCCCTAAGTGGATCAGCTGACGCAGCACACTGACCCAGTGCTCCTGACTTTTGTCTTTGCCGATACCGTAAACCGCGAGTTTATCGTGCCCGTATTCGCGGATCCGCTGGTTATTCGAGCCACGCAGCACATCCACAATATACCCCAGACCAAAGCGCTGTCCGGCGCGGTAGATACAGGATAACGCCTGCTGAGCCTCAAGCAGCCCGTCATACTGTTTCGGCGGATCAAGGCAGATATCGCAGTTACCGCACGGCGTCTGGCGGTTCTCGCCGAAATAATTCAGTAATACCAGACGACGGCAGGTCTGAGCCTGGGCAAAGGCGCCCATCGCATTCAGTTTGTGCTGTTCGATATCTTTCTGCGGTCCGGCCGGTTTTTCATCCAGACAGCGGCGCAGCCACGCCATATCCGCCGGATCATAAAACAGAACCGCTTCTGCACTGACGCCGTCACGTCCGGCACGGCCGGTTTCCTGGTAATAGGATTCAATATTACGCGGGATATCAAAGTGCGCGACAAACCGGACGTTGGATTTGTTAATCCCCATCCCGAACGCCACCGTGGCTACCACAACCTGCAAGTTGTCCTTGAGGAAGGCATCCTGAACCCATTCACGTTGTGAATTATCCAGACCGGCATGATACGCCGCGACACTCAGCCCGCGTTTTTGCAGACGGGCAGCGACATCTTCCACTTTGTTACGGCTGTTACAGTAAATGATGCCGCACTGGCCTTTCTGACCGCGGACAAACATCCAGAGCTGATCAAACGCTTTATATTTTTCCACCAGCGTGTAACGGATATTCGGGCGGTCAAAGCTGCTGATGTGGATCAGCGGATCACTGAGGCGCAGCCGCGAGCAGATATCAGAGCGCGTGGTGTTATCGGCAGTCGCTGTCAGGGCAATCACCGGCACACCCGGCAGATGCTGGCGAAGCTCACCTATCGCGCAGTATTCCGGACGGAAATCATGACCCCACTGTGAGATACAGTGCGCTTCATCCACTGCCAGCAGCGACGGCTGCCACTGCTGTAACTGGCGGATAAAACTGCTCATCAGCAGACGTTCCGGCGCCACATACAACAGTTTGATGCGGTTGCTGTGACACCCTTCCAGTACCTGCTGCTGTTCCTGCGGAGTCTGCGCCGAATTCAGATAACCGGCATCCACACCCAGCAGACGCAGCTGATCGACCTGATCTTTCATCAGGGAAATCAGCGGTGACACCACCACTGTCAGCCCAGGCAGCATCAGTGCCGGAATCTGGTAACACAGTGATTTCCCGCCGCCCGTCGGCATGACCACCAGACAATCGCGTCCGCCGGTCACGGTATCGATAATATCGGACTGTCCGGCACGGAATTGCTGATAACCAAAGACCTGGCGCAGGATAGCGTCAGCGTCGGGCAGGGTATTGATGACTTCAGCGGTAGACACGCAGCTCCTCAGGTGAAACAGAAATCCGGGCAGTGCATTCTGCCGGTGAAAAGATGCTTCTATGCTAGCTCAGTTTGCCATCAGATAACAGACTATCCGCACGGACGGTGATAATATTCGATCGGTGCTGAGTTTTTTTACGCACACCTGCTGGTGTAATTTTGTGATGCACGTTACACTTTCACATCTTTTTAACGTCTTTACTGCTATCCGGCGTATCGCAGTCGATCACATTTTACGAATAATTAATTAATGACGTGATTAATCACGTTGTAACTATATAATTTCAAGGCGATGTGATTTCAATGCGATGTGATTTCAATGTGAAAGTAATCGCACCGGCAGGTATCTTCTTTCCTTTTTTCTTTCAGACTTGGACTATCATGAGCCAGCAACAGACCGTAAAAGGCGTCCTTTGTGCTCTCGGCGCTTACTTTATCTGGGGTATTGCCCCGGTATATTTCAAACTGATCCAACAGGTACCGGCGGATGAGATCCTGACCCACCGGATTATCTGGTCATTCTTTTTTATGATCCTGCTGATCAGCGTATCACGCCAGTGGCCGCGTATCCGTCAGATTATCCGCCAGCCGAAGAAAATCATGATCCTCGCGCTGACCGCCTGTATTATCGCCTCAAACTGGCTGATCTATATCTGGGCGGTGAACCACAACCATATGCTGGAAGCGAGTCTCGGGTATTTTATTAACCCGCTGGTCAACGTTCTGTTCGGGATGCTCTTTCTCGGTGAACGTTTCCGCCGCCTGCAATGGTTTGCGGTGTGTCTCGCCTTTACCGGCGTGCTGATCCAGCTCTGGCAGTTCGGCACCGTGCCGGTGATCGGGCTGAGTCTGGCCATGACATTCGGTCTGTATGGTCTGCTGCGTAAAAAGCTGGGGGTGGATGCCCAGGCGGGTATGCTGGTGGAAACCCTGTGGCTGCTGCCGGTTGCCGGTATTTATCTGCTTTTCTTCGCCAACAGCGCCACCAGCAATATGACCATGAACAGCCTGACGCTGAATCTGCTGCTGATTGCGGCCGGGATTATCACCACCGTACCGCTGCTGCTGTTTACTGAGGCCGCTAATCATCTGCGTCTCTCCACGCTCGGCTTCTTCCAGTATATCGGCCCGACCCTGATGTTTGTGCTGGCAACCACCGCGTATGGCGAGGCCATTTCCGCCGAACGGCTGATCACGTTTGCCTTTATCTGGGCGGGACTGATTGTCTTTACCCTGGATGCACTTTATACCCAGCGCCACCGTTACAAAAAAGCGTGATACTCTGTAAGACAGCGCCGGGTCTGCCGGTGCTGTCTCCGGGAGGATAAACATGGATTGGATCACGCATCATCTGGCAATATTGCACAACCATCCGCTCTGGCTGCTGGCCATTCTGTTTTGTATCGCCCTGAGCAAATCCACGATTATTCTCTCATCTGTCCTGCCGCCCGCCTCTGTCATGCTGATGACCGTGGTGACTCTGGCATTTCCGGTTGTGCCGGTCGTGATTATCTGGCTGGTGATTACGCTGGGAGCGGCCTGCGGTTCGATGATTTCGTATTATCTCGGGCGTCTGATTGTCACCCGCAATTATTTTCCGGGGCTGATGGCGAAATACAAAACCGCCCTCGGCAAGGCCCAGGCACGGCTTCAGACCAGCGGGCTGCTGATCCTGTTTACCTCACGGTTTATTGCGGTGCTGCGGTATCTGATCCCGATGGCCGCCGGATTGCTGCGTTTCACACAAACCCGCGTGCTGGTAACCTGTCTGCTCTCTGCCGGGGTCTGGACAGCCCTTTACATGCTGATTGCAAAGGGCATTGAATTCACATTTTTCTGAGGAAGGACGTTACAGCCAGTTCTTGCGTTTGAAGTAGAGATACGGCGCGAGTGCAGCAGCAACCATCACCCCGATCGCGGCAGGATAGCCCAGCGACCAGTCAAGTTCCGGCATAAATTTGAAGTTCATCCCGTAACTGGATGCCACCAGCGTCGGCGGCAGGAACACCACGGATACCACTGAGAAGATTTTGATAATGCGGCTCTGTTCGATATTGATAAAGCCCATCGCCGCCTGCATCAGGAAGTTCACTTTCTGGAACAGGGATTCATTGTGCGGCAGCAGGGATTCGATATCGCGCAGGATCTCACGCGCCTGCTCCAGCTGATTGGCCGGCAGACGGGTGCGGCGGACCAGGAAATTCAGCGCCCGCTGCGTATCCATCAGACACAGACGGACTTTCCAGCCGATATCTTCCTGTTCGGCCAGGGCAGACAGGGCTTTATCAAACTCATCATCCTGCTTGCCTTTCATAATCGCCCGGCTGAGTGTCTCCAGATGGCTGTAGATGTTTTCGATTTCATCCGCCAGCTGCTCGATTTTGGTTTCAAACAGATCCAGCAGGATTTCATAGCCGTTGCCATCCTGCATGGTCTGTTTGCGGGCACGCATGCGGTACAGCCGGAAAGCAGGCAGTTCCCGCTCACGCAGCGTATATAAACGCCCGTCACGCAGAGTAAATGCTACTGTGGAGTTCCCGGCGTGGTCGTCCGCATCTTCGTAATAGAAAAAGGAGTGGACGTGCAGACCGTCATCGTCCTCAAAGAAGCGTGCGGAGGCTTCGATATCGTCCAGCTCCGGGCTGGTTGCCAGTTCCTGGTTAAACTGTGTCTGAATCAGCTGCCGTTCATGCTCTTCCGGCTCCGAAATATCCACCCACAGCGCATCTGTCAGGGCGTCGCCCTCTTCTAAATCAAGACGTTGCAAACGCTTATTGTCAACTTTAAATGCGCTCAGCATAGTGTGCGGCCTCCGGAAACGAAAGGAAAAGAAAAAGTGTGCGCATGTTATGCGCAGATGAAAAAGGGTGTCAACCGGTTATTCTCCGGTTAACACCTTACTCTGCGGAAGATCAGGGTTTTTCCAGTTTGGCGTAGGAGGCCACCAGCCATTTGATCCCTTCCCCCTGAAACGCTATCTGTAAGCGGGTATGTTCGCCGTTGCCTTCCATATTGATAATGGTGCCTTCGCCGAATTTCGGGTGACGGACACGCTGTCCGAGGGTATATCCGCTGTCATTGGCGGTGATCGGCGTACCGAGCCGCTGGTGGTTGACCGGCCGTGATACCGTAGCGCGCAGACGCACCTCTTCCACACACTCCGGCGGCAGTTCACCGATAAAACGGGACGGCCGGTGATACACCTCTTTGCCGTACAGACGGCGGGTTTCAGCATAAGTCAGTGTCAGCTTCTGCATGGCACGGGTCACGCCGACATAGGCCAGACGCCGCTCTTCTTCCAGGCGCCCGCTCTCCTCCATCGACATCATGCCCGGGAACATGCCCTCTTCCACCCCGACGATAAAGACCTGCGGGAACTCCAGTCCTTTGGCGGAGTGCAGCGTCATCAGCTGAACAGCATCCTGATATCTGTCCGCCTGGCCTTCGCCGGATTCCAGCGCGGCGTGAGACAGAAATGCCTGTAACGGCGTCAGCCCTTCGTCAGCATCCTGATAACTGAACTGATTGGTTGCGGTGACCAGTTCTTCTAAGTTTTCAATCCGCGCCTGGGCTTTTTCCCCTTTTTCCTGCTCATAGTGCGCCCGCAGGCCGGAATCGCGGATCACGCGGTCAGTCTGCACGTGCAGCGGCATGCCGTCCGTTTCCTGTGCCAGCAGATTGATCAGCTCGAGAAAACGCCCCAGCGCAGAGGCTGCACGCCCCGCCAGTGCTTTTTCTTCCAGCAGTACGCCGCAGCTTTCCCAGAGGGTCAGTTCGCGCTCACGGGCGGTCTGACGCACCACATCCAGGGTGCGGTCACCGATCCCGCGGGTCGGGGTGTTTACCACACGCTCAAATGCCGCGTCATCATGACGGTTTGAAATCAGGCGCAGATACGCAAGAGCATCTTTGATTTCCTGGCGCTCGAAGAAGCGCTGACCGCCGTAAATGCGGTACGGCAGCGCGGCCTGCAACAGTGCCTCTTCCTGTAAACGTGACTGGGCGTTGCTGCGGTAGAGAATGGCGCAGTCCGCCAGCGCACCGCCGTTCTCGTGCCACTGTTTAATGCGCCCGACCACATAGCGTGCTTCATCCAGATCATTAAAGGCACAGTACAGGGAGATAGGTTCGCCGTCCTCGCCGTCCGTCCAGAGGTTTTTCCCCAGCCGGTCGCTGTTATGGGAGATCAGGGCGTTCGCCGCTTTCAGAATATTGTTGGTGGAACGGTAGTTTTGTTCGAGACGGATGGTGGTCGCGCCGGGGAAGTCTTTCAGGAAGCGCTGGATGTTTTCCACCTGCGCGCCGCGCCAGCCGTAGATAGACTGATCATCATCACCGACAATCATCACTTTACCGGTATCGCCCGCCAGCATGCGTACCCAGGCATACTGGATGCTGTTGGTGTCCTGGAATTCGTCCACGAGGATATTGGTAAAACGATCACGATAGTGCTGTAAAATCGCCGGTTTGTTCAGCCACAGCTCATGCGCCCGCAGCAGCAGTTCGGCAAAATCCACCAGTCCCGCTCGGTCACAGGCTTCCTGATAGGCCTGGTAGATCCGCAGCCAGGTGGCTTCCACCGGGTTGCCGTAACTCTCAACGTGCTGAGGCCGCAGCCCCTCATCTTTTTTGCCGTTGATATACCAGCAGCCCTGTTTGGCCGGCCACTGTTTTTCATCAAGATTCATGGCTTTGATCAGACGGCGGATCAGGCGGATCTGATCTTCGCTGTCGAGGATCTGGAAATCCTGCGGCAGCCCGGCATCGAGGTGATGCGCGCGCAGCAGGCGGTGTGCCAGACCGTGGAATGTCCCGATCCACATCCCGCCCTCACTGGTACCGACCAGTTCTTCAATACGGTGGCGCATTTCTGCCGCCGCTTTATTGGTAAAGGTCACTGACATTACCGAAAACGGAGAGGCGTTCTCCACTGCCAGCAGCCAGGCGATACGGTGCACCAGCACCCGGGTTTTTCCGGAACCGGCACCCGCCAGCACCAGCATGTTTGAGCGGGGAGCCGCCACCGCTTCGCGCTGTTTATCATTAAGGCTTTCAAGCAGATAAGAGACGTCCATAATTTCCATCAGTGGTTGTGCGGCAGCGCCGCGAAAGAAAAAGCGACTTCCGGACAGCCGGTTCCGGAAGAACTGGTTTTTTATACAGATAAAATTATAACAGTCCGGTTAAAGAATCCAACTGCGTAATTTCAATATGCGGCAGCAGGCGGGTTTCCGGGTCGTGATAAACATCGCGTCCGTCAAGGTTTATCCAGCAGGCCTGCATACCGCTGCACAGCGCACCTTCCACATCCGTATTCAGGTTATCACCGACATGCAGGATATTTTCTGCCGGGATGGCCAGCCGCTGCGCCGCCGTGCGGTACATATCGCAGAACGGTTTTGCACGTCCGTCCGGACCGGCTTTGAGGATAAAGGCAAAATAATCCGCCAGCCCGCATTTTTCCGGCTCCATATTACCGTTGGTGATCGCCACCAGTGGTATATTTGCCGCCAGCGCGGCCAGGGTATCGTGCGTGGACTGCGGCACGTCAATACGGCTGCGCCACTGTGCGAAATGCGCCATAACCGCATCCGCCCCGGTCTGTGCACGGGCGGCGGTATAACCGTAATGCAGGAAAAAGGTACGCCAGGAAAGCAGACGCCAGCGGCTGACGTCATGAAAAATCTCCGGCTGCTGACGGCGGATACGATCACGGAATACATTAATGTAATCAGCCGGTAAGTCACGGAAACGCGGATCATACTGACGGATAAACGCAATCACCTCCTCCTCGGTTTTATCCATCACCGGACGATTGTCATACAGCGTGTCGTCAAGATCGAATGTCATGGCGCGGACAGGCGAAAGGGGGCGGTAGAAACGCATTACGATTTTCCTCGTTTGGCCCGCGGATGTGCAACATCATACACGTTGGCAAGATGCTGAAAATCCAGATGGGTATAGATTTGCGTGGTGGACAGATTAGCATGCCCCAGCAATTCCTGCACCGCACGCAGGTCGCCGCTGGATTCCAGAATGTGTGTCGCAAAGGAGTGACGCAGCTTATGCGGGTTCAGATGACTGTTCAGCCCCTGATGCAGGCCCCGGTATTCAAACCGTTTCTGCACATTGCGCGCCGAGATCCGCTTACCACTTTTGGTGGAGATAAAAACAGCTTTATCCTCAGGATCATACAGTTCACGCAACGGAAGCCAGCGTTCCAGACAAGCCACGGCTGTTTTGCCGAGCGGCACTTTACGCTCTTTGCTGCCCTTCCCGAGAACCCGCACCTCACCGGTAACCAGATCAAAATCCCCGGTATTCAGCCCGACCAGTTCCGATAAACGCAGCCCCGCGCCGTACATGACTTCCAGCATGGTGCGATCACGCACTGCCAGCGGGTCATTGCCGCTGATATCCATCAGCCGGGCAATGTCATCCACATCCATATTTTTCGGCAGGTGCCGCCCCTGTTTCGGGGCGCTGACGGCTTTGGCCGGATTGGCGGGGATCAGCCCGTTACTGACCTGCCAGTCAAGAAAGGAGCGCAGGGCGGAAAGACGCAGCGCCAGGCTTGCGGGCTGCAAACCGTTACGGCGGCTTTTCGCGGCCAGCATCCGTACCGTTGCCGGTTCCAGTTGTGCCCAGCTGCGGATTTTGCTGCTGACCATCATCTCTGCCAGCGTAGTGAGCTGACGGCGGTAATTGGTAATAGTTACCGGACTTAACCGGCGCTCTACCCGCAGATACTGCAGAAACTGCTCTGCCGTGACCAGCAGGTCGTCTGCCGCACTATCCGTCATGCCAGCTCCACCCAGCGTTGCAGCAGCTGCGGCAGGAAATACGCGACCTGCTCCAGCATCGCGGTGCCCATATCTTTCTGATAATGCTGTTTATCGCGGCTGACAAAAATCACCACACCGAGATCATGCTGTCCGCCCAGCAGCGACACCGATGCCGAGCCGACAAAGGCACTGTCCGGCAGTAACAGCTGTATTTCCGGTGCGGTCAATTGCCCGAGATAGTGATTGCGGTCCCCGAAACGGGACAGGCGGATGGCTTCAAAGTGAGCACGGGATAAGGCCAGTTCCTGATGACGGAACGGTGCCCCCAGCCGCCAGCTGTCGGTAAACAGACGGATTTTGGCATGGCTGAGCTTCAGCCCTTTCGCCCACTGATTGAGACGTTCGGAAAAATCATCCAGAGAGGTGGCAGAAGACAGCGACGCCAGCAGTTTCAGCAGGCGCGAGAACAAATATTCGTTTTCGCGGGCCTGTATCATCAGCTGCATCAGATCATCCGTCAGCGTGCCAATCCGCTCACGCTGGCGTCCGAGCTGCCACTCAACGAGAGACACCGCACCCTTTACCGGATGCGGGATGGTCATATCGGTGATCTGCGCGGCATTACGGATGAAAAAATCCGGATGCGCTTTCAGATACGCCAGCACCGCCGCTTCATCCGGTTCTCCGGGCGGGGCGAATACGGCGGTATCCTGTTGACTGTCCATTGCTATTTATCCTCTTTATGATGATTAAAGATGGATAACACCATCATATACATGCGTGGCCGGGCCGGTCATAAACAGCGGTTTACCCTCCCCCTCCCAGCTGATAAACAGAGTGCCGCCGGGTAAATCCACCTGCACATTTTCTGCCAGCAGCCCCTGGCGTATCCCGACAGAGACCGCCGCGCAGGCGCCGCTGCCGCAGGCCTGTGTTTCACCGACGCCACGCTCATACACCCGCAGACGGATGTGATCACGTGACAGGATCTGCATAAAGCCGATATTTGCCCGTTCAGGAAAACGTTCGTGGCTCTCCAGAACCGGACCGATAATCTCAACTTCCGCCGTTTCCGTGCTTTCCACCTGGATAACACAATGCGGATTCCCCATCGACACCACACCGCACAGAACAGTGCGTTCCGCGGCGCGGATAATATAGGTTTTCTCTTCTTTTACCGCACGGAAAGGCACCAGCGCCGGTTCAAACTCCGGCACGCCCATGTTCACGCGGACATTATCATTATCCGCGATACTGAGCACCATACGCCCGGATTGTGTACTGACACGGATATCCCGTTTATTCGTCAGCCCTTTGAGACGGACAAAGCGGGCAAAACAGCGTGCACCGTTGCCGCACTGTGCCACTTCGCTGCCGTCCGCGTTAAAGATGCGGTAGTGAAAATCCAGTTCCGGATCATAAGGCGCTTCCACCACCAGCAACTGATCAAAGCCGACGCCGGTGTGCCGGTCTGCCAGACGGCAGATAAGCTCCGGTGAAAAATAGATATTCTGGGTGACGGCGTCCACCACCATAAAATCATTACCCAGGCCGTGCATTTTGGTGAACTGCATGTTCAGATCCTGTTTACGCCTCAGTAACCGGGGTTATCCGGCGGTCATTTTTGCGTTTTGCCGTTCTCAGCGTTGTCTGTCTGTACAGCAGACTGTTCCGGTGCAGGCTTATCCGCAGGAGCACTTTTGCCGGCGGCCGGCTCTTCCGGCGGGAAGTAGAGAGGGCCTTTCAGTCCGCAGCCGGACAGGGTCAGCAGCATCACGGCGGATACCGCGCAGATCATTTTTTTCTTCATTTACAGTCATGCCTGTTAATCATCGGTCAATACCCTCTATAATCGCAGTTAGATGTCGAAAAGCAAATAGGAAATGACGATGAACGATACAGAATTTCACCAGACGGCGGATGCGCTGTTGCAGGATATTGAAGCAAAATTAGATGATTACGACGGTGATGCGGATATTGACTGCGAAACCAACGGCGGTGTGATGACGCTGAGCTTTGAAAACGGCTCAAAAATTATCATCAACAAGCAGGAAGCGTTTCACCAGATCTGGCTGGCTGCGCGCAACGGTGGCTATCATTTTGATCTGAAATCAGATAAATGGATTTGCGACCGCAGCGGCGGCGAGTTGTTTGCCATGCTGGCACAGGCTGTCAGTGAACAGAGCGGCGAACCGTTCAGCTTCTGAGTTGTCAGACTGACGGCACAGAAACTGTGCCGTCGCATATCAGCCGCGGTGCCCGGCAGCCTGATACTGTAACGGCCTGACATCCGAACGGAAATCAGCATGCACGGCATCACGCGTCTCTTCCGTCACAGACGGGGAGAACATCGTGCTGTGGAACGGCGTAACCTGTGTTTTACCGTCCGTTTTCAGGATCTGATAGAACTGCGGCAGATTAAAGTTGATAAAGCTGGAGCCGTACGTGAAGCGGTCATGGGAGGAGGAATAGAACCGGCTGACATCCCGGATCAGGTCTTCTTTACTGCCTTCACAGCCGGAATAGATTTCCACCCGGTTTGATTCATCCAGCACATAAATATTGAAGCCGTTATCATCACGGTTTTCAAAGAAAAACTGAATAATCCCCTCACTGGCATAACCATCCACCACATCCGGAAGATGACCGGTTTCCGTACTGATTTTCACCGGAAACCCGCGCAGTTTGTTATTGGAGATAGCCCCGTAGAATTCAACGGCATTTTCCAGTTTCTGCACAGAGACGTTGAGACGCTCAAAGAACAGTCCCCAGGTCTGACCGGCCAGACGCAGTGCCTTAAAGCGGCCCGGATCCTGGCGGTTGGTGGTCAGCCGCAGTTCAATGCATTCAGAAACCAGCTGGCGGATACGGGTGCTGATCAGCCCGCGCAGATGGCGGCTGTAACAGAAGACTTCCACGCCGGACGGCGGTGCGGCATCCTGATGCATCTTGCCGAGAATCGTTTTCAGGGCTTCCAGCACAGACTGTTCGCCGCTGAAATGCAGTGTGCGCACTTCATTCCAGGAGTTGCGGTACAGCAGATCAATACTGCCGACCAGACATTTCTGCTCCTGCCCGAAGCTGAACACATCCAGCTTGCTCATATCAAAATGTACAACCTGCTCGGCGAAACCGGCGGTCGGGTCCTGCTCCAGGTTGACAATAATTGCCAGATGACGAATTTCACACGGGCTGTACAGCGCACGCGGTGTCGGGGCAGGCAGACGGATAGGGAAATTCTGTGACACATCATGCACCAGCTCGTGCAGTTTCTGTTCGTCACAGTGTGACTCACCGTTGTGAATATAGACGCGCGTTCTGTCTGTCAGCAGGCCGTTGAAGTAAGTCCAGGACACCAGCTTATTCAGATAACGGTTATATTCCAGCGGCTGATGGCCGATGATGGTGTGGATAGTCGGCGCCTGATTATACAAATACCAGCCGCTGCGGTTGGCGCGGCCCGGCGGGACATAAATAAAGGTCAGATTCTCTTCTGACAGATCCGGCGAAATCTGCGGATTCACCAGGGTGACTTTCCCCGGCAGCGCCTCAAAGGCGGCATACAGTTTTCGTGTCAGCACACCGATATCCTGCGGACTGGCGCTGACACTCAGATTATTACGGCGCGCAAAACGGATAAGGTTACGATAGCTCTGCATCATGGTGTCGAGCAGCTCATTATGTGCATCCCGCACCTGCTCAATTTTCCAGGAATTCCGGCGATCCAGCACGGACAACCGCTCCGGAGACCAGCCCCAGCCTTTCACCATCTCTGATAACACCTGACAACGCCAGCCGCAGCAACCGCAGGACGCACGTTCGCTGACATCCGCAGGCGGTTTTTCACACACTTTCAGGTAGAAGCAGCGGCGGATAAGATCAAGACGGGTTTCATCATTGATGGCTTTCAGATAACGGGTAACGCGGTCGAGCATCATGGCGTAAGAATCAAGCCCGTGATGGACAATCTCACCGGCATGCAGATGCTTTTTAAACTCGGTTGCCAGAAGCTGTCCGTTCGGGTAATCCCACGAATACGCTTCCAGCAGTAAACTTTTGATCACAGCTTTATAAGGGGAATCCACACTCTTATAGAGCTGCCACAGGCTGGCACCGAAGTACTCTTCCGCGGACAATTCACCCAGCCCGCCCAGATCCAGCCACTCATTCGGGGTTAATACACCCTGTGCATAAAGAGAAAGAACATATTCATCATAGTGATGTTCTTCCTCTGCCGGCACCATGGTCCACAGCAGACGCTTACCGGCCATCCGCACAGCGGTCCGGTAAAATTCATCGAGCAGTAAAATATGCTGGGTCGAGCCGCAGTCCTCACCGTTGAGGCTGCCGCTGGCATTGTGGCGGAACCGGTTTTCATCAATCAGGAAGAACGTGACATCAATACCTTTTGCCGCCGCCCACTCTTCAATCAGTGTGCATTTGCGGCGCAGATTCTGTTTTTCATCGTGGTCAAGCCAGGACTGATGACAGACCCAGATATCGAGATCAGAAGAGTGGCTCTGGCCGACAGACGACGTGCTGCCCATAGAATAGATACCGGTAATCGGTAATTCACCGCCGGCATTGCACGGCAGACACTCTCCGTGCTGACGGGAAAACTCCGCCAGCCAGTGTGACTGTTCATCATCGGACGCCCAGAAACAGACACCGTGCGGCACATTACCCGGCACATAGCCCGGCATATCCGGATGGTGATGGTGCAACAGTACCGGCAACAGACTGTACACGTCTTTAAACGCACGACTCATCCCGATGGTCGCGCGCTCTGATCTGAGCTGATTTATTGCATCCAAACGCTGCTTGAGTGTTTCAATATAAAGATACAAAGGATTCGCCTGATTTTATTTCATGTAACTGGAAACGACCTGATGCCCGGCTTTATACGTAATATGAATACAGACTGATAATGTGATGCTGAAAATGATAAGAATCGGAGCCAAAGTTAAATTGCCGGAAACGTGATCAATCTAACACCTTCGGGGCAAAGGGTAAAGCTTCGCACTAAAAAAGGCACGATTACTCAAAGTTGTTATTAGTCCGATAACTAATTGTAAATTATATATTTTCGTTGAAAATCACCAGGATACACACAAAAAACCTAAGGAAATATGCGGGAAATCATGTGCCCCTCTGTTTTCGCTCATTTTTTGAGCAAAAAAGTAATGAGACTTACACATACAGGGTGTGTTTATTTATTTTAATAATGCTATGAAATAGTTATTCAAATTAAATCGATTTGATTAATACTTTTTTATAATTACGAAATATTTTTATTATTTAAAATATGTTTTAATTATTTACCGGCAGGCACCAGCCGCCAACCCTGACGCTATTTATTCTCTGATCATCCTTTTTTGTTCTTATCTGCCGGGCAGGTCTCGTCGCGTAACTGGAAAAATAATCAGCAAAATGATAAAACAAAGGCAGTTTTTCCTATTTTTCCGGCATGTTTCATCTGAAAAAACACCGGATAAAAAAACAAGGATCCCTGATAATTATCATGACCACTCAATCTCTGCGTATTGCCACCCGCCAAAGTCCGCTTGCTCTGTGGCAGGCTGAATTTGTTAAACATGAGCTGGAGCAGATTCATCCCGGGCTGCACGTTGAACTCGTCCCGATGGTCACCAAAGGTGACATTATTCTCGATACCCCGCTGGCGAAAGTCGGCGGTAAAGGGCTGTTCGTCAAAGAACTGGAACTGGCATTACTGGAGAACCGGGCAGATATCGCCGTACATTCCATGAAAGATGTCCCTGTTGATTTCCCGGACGGGCTGGGATTAGTCACTATCTGTGAGCGGGAAGATCCCCGTGACGCCTTTGTTTCCAATCATTATGACAGTGTGGATGCTCTGCCGCCCGGCAGTATCGTCGGTACCTCCAGCCTGCGCCGTCAGTGTCAGCTTCGTGAACGCCGTCCGGATCTGGTGATCCGCGATTTGCGCGGTAATGTGGGTACCCGGCTGGGTAAACTGGATAACGGTGACTATGACGCGATTATCCTGGCGGTTGCCGGACTGAAACGCCTGAAGCTGGATGAACGCATCCGCTGTGCCCTGCCGCCGGAAGAATCTCTTCCCGCTGTCGGCCAGGGGGCGGTCGGGATTGAATGCCGTCTGGATGATGAACGCACCCGTTCGCTGCTCAGCGCCCTCAATCACGCACAAACCGATATCTGTGTCCGGGCTGAGCGCGCCATGAATACCCGGCTGGAGGGCGGGTGTCAGGTGCCCATCGGCAGTTATGCTATCTGGCAGGGAGATAAAATCTGGCTGAGGGCGCTGGTCGGCGCACCGGACGGCAGTGAGATTGTCCGCGGTGAACGCCTGTGTGACCCCCGGGATGCCGCCGCCGCAGGGGTTTCTCTTGCAGAGGAGCTGCTGGATAACGGCGCCCGGGCTATCCTGACGGACGTCTATCAGGGGCACATTCCTGCATGACCATCCTGGTCACCCGTCCCTTACCGGCCGGTGAAGCCCTGGTCAGCGCGCTGCGCTCACGCGGGCAGAATGCCCTTTCTGCTCCGCTCATCCGCATTTCTCCGGGACATGAGCTGCCGCTGCTGGTTGCCAGAACAGCCGCACTTTCCCCCGGAGATGCCCTTTTTCTGCTGTCAAAGAATGCGGTTTATCACGCAAATGAACAGCTTATTCAACAGAATTACCTGTGGTCTGATAAGCTTTGCTATTATGGGATCGGTCAGTCAACCGCCCGTTGCTTTGAGCAACTGACCGGATTACCCGCAGCTTTTATGCCGGGCGGGGAAACCAGCGAGCATTTGCTGACCCTGCCGGATTTGCAGGATATGACCGGGCGCCGTGTACTTCTGCTGCGTGGTAACGGCGGCAGAGAACATCTGGCACAAACACTGCGCGAACGGGGGGCGGTTGTGGATTATTGCGAATGCTACCGCCGCGAACCCGTGGAGTACGACGGCGGGAAATGCGCCCTGTTGTGGCAGCAGCAACAGGTTCAGACGCTGGTGGTAACCAGCGGGGAAATGCTGCACCTGCTGCGGCAGATGATTCCGGCCGCTCACCTTGGCTGGCTGTTACAATGCCGGATTATTGTTGTCAGTGACAGACTGGCAGCTATCGCACAATCACTGGGCTGGCGCACTATTGATATCGCCGCCGGTGCAGATAATGAAGCCTTACTTCAGGCTCTTCAATGAACAGACATGGGACGCCACGAATGACGGAACACGAAAAAAAACCCGGGTCAGCTGAGACACCGGAGACACCTGAAACACAGGATACCGTAATCAGCACCGATCCGCAGGCAGAGAAAAAAGACGCCGCAGCCGGGAAAAAAGCGACCGCCAGAAATGTCACTGACAAACCGGCTCCTGAGAAAAAACCGGCAGATACTGTGCCGAAATCCGCAGCAGAAGCTCCGCAGTCACCGAAAACAGCACCTGCGGCAGAGCAGAAACAGGCATCCGGTTTTCTGCGCGGCGCGATCGCACTGGCAGTTATCCTGCTGATCGGCGGCGGAGTCTGGTATGCCTCACAGGCAGGTACTCAGACGCTGTCGAAAAACCTGGAAGCAGAAAATGCACAACTGAAGTCTCAGATGGCGCAATTGCAGCAGGAACAGCAGCAGACACAAAAACAGATGCAGGAATTTATCGCACAGCAATCTGCTCTCAGCGCACAGCATCAGCAGCAGGAAGCGGCACTGAAACACGAAATGGATTTACTGCGCAGCCGTGTCACAGCGCTGTCCAGTGCTGATGTGAAAAGCTGGCTGCTGGCTCAGGCGGATTTTCTGGTCAAAATGGCAGAGCGCAAACTGTGGAATGACCAGGATGTGGTCACCGCCATGGTACTGCTGAAAAATGCCGATGCCAGCCTGGCTGAAATGAATGATCCGGGTCTGCTGGATGTCCGTACCGCGCTGCGCAATGATATCACCGCACTGTCTGCCGTCAGTCAGATCGATTTTGACGGTACAATTCTGCGCCTGAACCAGCTTGCCGGTCAGGTGGATAATCTGCGTCTGGATGACGGCAGCCGTGACGGCGCACCTATGGACAGCAGCGACAGCGAGGGGCTGACCTCCTCCGTGGCGGACTGGCGTACCAACCTGACCAAAAGCTGGAAAGGGTTTATGAGTGATTTCATCACTATCCGCCGCCGCGACAGCACGTCCGCACCGCTGCTGGCGCCGAATCAGGATATTTATGTGCGTGAAAATATCCGCGCCCAGTTACTGATCGCCGCGCAGGCAGTACCGCGTCACCAGGAAGAGAGCTACAAACAGTCACTGGATGCCGTTTCCACCTGGGTTCGTGCGTATTTCTCTGATAACGATCCGACTAATACCGCTTTCCTGGCCGAAGTGGATGCCCTGGCAGCACAACCGATCTCAATGAGTGCCCCGGACAGCCTGACCAGCCAGCCGTTGCTGGATAAACTGGTACAGACCCGTATCCGCCGTCTGCTCAATGATGAAACACCGCCGCCGGCACCGGCAGAGACACCGCAGGAAACCCCTGCTGCTGCACCTGCACAGCCGGAAGCAGCACCACAGCAGGAGGGATAACAGATGTTTAAAGTCTTTATTCTGTTCCTTATCCTGATCGCCGGAATTATTATCGGCCCGCTGGTGGCCGGGCATCAGGGCTATGTTCTGATCCAGACCGATGATTTTGATATTGAAACCAGTGTTACCGGCCTGGTGATCTGCTTTCTCGGACTACAGGCCGTTCTGATGCTGCTGGGCTGGGGCTGGCGTCGCCTGAAAAGCGGCAGCTCCCGTACGCTCGGCTGGTTTGGCGGTCATAAACGTAACCGTGCACGCGCGCTGACCAACGACGCTCTGCTCAAACTGGCGGAAGGGGATTTCCGTCAGGTGGAAAAATTACTGAGCCGCAGTGCGGATAACGCAGAACAACCGCTGGTTAACTATCTGCTGGCCGCAGAAGCAGCACAGCAGCGGGGAGATAATCTCCGTGCTAATCAGTACCTGGAGCGGGCTTCTGAGCTGGCCGGGCGTCATCAGTTACCGGTTGATATCACCCGCGCCCGCATTCTGCTGAGCCGTAATGAAATTGCGGGTGCAAGAACTGCGATCGACAATCTGCTTGAAATTGCCCCGCGCCATCCGGAAGTATTGCGTCTGGCGGAACAGGTGTATGCCCGTTCCGGCGCCTGGAAATCCCTGATCGCCATTCTGCCGCAGATGAAAAAATCCGGTGAGTTTACCGATGAGCAGACAGAACAAACGGAAACCCGCGCCTGGCTCGGAGTAATGCAGCAGGTTGCGGATCAGGACGGCAGCGATGCACTGCGTCACTGGTGGAAGAATCTCAGCCGCCATCTGCGCCACAATCCGGATATGGCCGTGGCTGCCGCACAGCACTTTATCGCCGGGAATGATATGGCGGATGCGGAAGCAGTAGTGCTCGACGGACTGAAACGTCAGAAAGATCAGCGCCTGCTGATGCTGCTGCCGCAGATCCGGACAGACAACCCGAAAGCTATCCGCAAAGTACTGAACCAGATGCAGAAGGAAAATGCTGAGCAGCCGCTGCTCAACAGCACCCTCGGCCAGTTGGCCATGCAGGAAACACGCTGGGAAGACGCAGAAAAATACTTTAAATCAGCCCTGAGCGTCCGTCAGGATGCACATGATGCCGCCTGGCTGGCTGATGTGCTGGATAAGCAGAAAAAGTATGAGGAATCAGCTATGATCCGCCGTAACGCCCTGCTGAATACACTGACACTGCCGGATGAAAAAACAACCGGTGAATAAACACAGACAGTTTATTTCTATGATACAGAGCCAGTCCTGCCGGATTGGCTGAGATTGCTGACAAAGCAGGATAAAACGTGGTTTTTCCTGCTTTGTGTTATCAGCCGAAAATCAATAAACTGATTTTCCTGGTTTATTTTTACAACCTCTGTCGGTCGTCGCCAACCCCTGCGGGTTTGTCAACGGCCTGAGCCAATCCTGCCGGATTGGCTTTTTTTATACCGGAACATTATGAAAGAGATTGACGGAACAGATAATTGATGGCAAGAATGAGACATAAAAAAACACCTATCGCACAGCGATAGGTGTATAAAATACAATCAGGTCTACAGACGGATGGTGCCTCACTCAACGTTACGTCCTGTTGCTGATGTAAAGATTTCGGGATCTTTTACATCGATAACCCGGACAATAGGCACCGAATTTAGCTCTGCATCATCTCCGGGTTTATGAAGCTTACGCAAACATAAGAAATGAGATGAGCATCTACACCTGATGTAATGCACAACACGTGCCAACTTTTACGCCTTCTCGATTTCCCACGGTTCCCGTGGGTTTATTTTTTCTTCCCTGCTTCCCTGTTGTTAATCACTGATGCAATTCTGTCCGCAGTGTCTCTGTTTTGCGACGTTTTCTGACATCAATATTTAAATCATTACATATCAATAAATTACATGTCTCTTTTTGACGACAAGCACTATGGCTATTGTCGTCCAATCTATACAACCAATATAACCATATGATTTACATATAAATTACCAGATACCACCGGAACCGGTTGTTTTACGGCAGCGTATGTAATGTTGTCTGCCTGAACACCACAATAGCATCAGCACAGAAGAGATAAAAATCAGCTGCGGAATAGTAACGCGGAACAGTAACAGAGAAAAACGGCAGGAAAAAACAGGACAGGAAAAACGAAAACCGCAGAAACGAAAAAGCCCCGCTGTAAGCGGGGCTTTCTCTGAATATGGTCGGCGAGATAGGATTCGAACCTACGACCCACTGGTCCCAAACCAGTTGCGCTACCAAGCTGCGCTACTCGCCGAAAGGCTGACTTTTCATGATGATGGTGCGAAGGGGGGGACTTGAACCCCCACGTCCGTAAGAACACTAACACCTGAAGCTAGCGCGTCTACCAATTCCGCCACCCTCGCAGGTTCATCACTACAGTCATGTTACATGTTATTAAATGGGGTGGCTAATGGGACTCGAACCCACGACGACTGGAATCACAATCCAGGGCTCTACCAACTGAGCTATAGCCACCATAACATCGCAACATTTTACTACTTACAACAACGAAATACTATACCGTAACTCTTACACGCATAATGGCGCGCCCGACAGGATTCGAACCTGAGACCTCTGCCTCCGGAGGGCAGCGCTCTATCCAGCTGAGCTACGGGCGCTTTGCGCCGTTGCGGGAGAGGATAGTACGGATTTCTCATGCGTCTGTCCAGTGCTTTTTTTCACAAATGTATTGTTTGCTCAGTCTTTGCCCGCTTTGCTGATAAAGAGAGCATTTTCCCGCAAAAAGCCGCCCGGACAGGGGCAATTATAATTTATTACCGTAGTAATAACCCAGAAATTTCAGCAGTTTTAGCTGACGGCGGAAACGGGTCGGTTGTGATAACAGGCGGTAAAGCCACTCCAGTCCCATATTCTGCCACACTTTAGGCGCACGCTTCACATGACCGGTAAAGACGTCGTAAGTACCGCCCACGCCCATATACAGGGCATCCGGGTGGATCTTACGGCAGTCGCGCATAAAGATTTCCTGTTTCGGCGAGCCCATGGCCACCGTCACGATTTTCGCGCCGCTGTCGCGGATACGCTCAAACAGGGCATCACGCTGTTCTGCGGTAAAATAGCCGTCCTGTGTGCCTGCCAGATTCACATTCCATTGCGATTTCAGTTTTGCTTCGGTTTCCGCCAGCACTTCCGGCTTGCCGCCGACAAGAAAGACCGGGGTGTTTTCCTGCCCGGCGCGTTCCATCAGCCCTTCCCACAAATCTGCTCCGGCAATCCGCGTCACATCCGCCTGCGGGTACTTGCGGCGGATAGCACGGACAATACTGATCCCGTCCGCATACAGGTATTCCGCATTGCTCAGCAGTGTGTGCAGTGCCTCATCCTGTTCGGCGGTCATGACTTTCTCGGCATTGATCGCCACCAGCGTACCGGTTCTGACCTGCCCGTCCTTACACAGATAATCCAGAAAATGCGCCTGATTCCGGAAGCCCTGAATCGGGTGGTTACGGATAGAATACTGCGGGATATTTTCCGCGCTGCCGGCATCAGAAGATAACGGTTCCATGCTAATTCCTTACGATGAAAGACGGGTGCGTTTGCCCTTTGAAATCACATAATGGCGGATAAGCCCGGCTGTTTCGAACAGCCAGTACAGTAATTTCGCCGCCACCAGACAAAAGCCGAAGATAAGACAGAAAAACACCACGCGGGAAACGAACGAATCCATTCCCTCGCGGGCCAGTACAATCATGTTAAATATCGCGCCGAAGCAAAATGCATGCAGAATGGCCGCTTTATAACGGTTTGTCTCCCGTTTGCCCAGTTCATACAGCCAATCGAACCATTTGATAATCAGCCCGACCACCACCGCACCGAGCGGGATAAACCAGAAGCCGCCCATCACCACCAGCGAACCGATCAGCGTCGGTGAAATCGCCAGCCCGGAATGGTTGTTCAGTACTTCCCAGGTAAAATAGTTCGCCGCATTGAGCACGGTATCCGGCCGGTCCGGCCACAGCCATGACGGAATGAAGACATAAAAATCACGGATGATCGGCGCCAGTCCCTGAAACTCAATTTTGTCGTAGTTATTCAGCAGCAGGCCGAGGTTTTCCCACGGCGAGAAGGTATCGCGGGTCAGATAGAGGAATGTATAAAACGCCTCTGCTCCGCTGACATCCAGACTGTAGCGTTTGAGCGCCAGCCAGAACATCCCCACCACGCCGAAGACCCCGGCGCTGACCAGCATCCACAGTGAAATCCAGCCGCGCACAATCCCGATAAACAGGAACAGCGCGAACGCAATAATGATATTCGCACGGGTGCCGCCGACAATCACGTAGGTCATAATCCCGAACGCCACCGTGGCGATCAGGAAGAAAATCCAGCGCTGAAATGTCGGTTTGAGGAAGAACACCACCAGCATCGCGGGAATAAAGAAGTAGAAAAAGCGCTTTAAGGCCACACCGGTGACCTGACTCGAGAAAATCTGACTGTAGGTTTTCAGTTTAAACAGCAGCAGCCCGTTTTCCATAAAGAAAATCCCCGCCGTCCCGATAGCAATCGCCGCCAGCAGCAGCCAGGTGAGCCGGGTTTCGGTTTTGTTCATGGAAAACAGCGGTGCGCCACTGTAAACCGTATCGGGTTTGCGCAGCCGGGTTTTATATGCCACATAATAAATCGCATAGAAACTGACTGACGCCAGCAGCGCCTGTAACAGCGCGGACGGCGGCACCACCTGCACATCAAACTGGAAAACCAGGGCAAAGGTAAACGGAAAGCCGAAAAAGAACGTCAGCAGATACAGCATCGAGAAAAAGATATTAAAACTGAAGCGGACCCGGCGGAATTCGCGGTAGGTCAGCAGCAGAATAAAGGCCAGCGAGATAAACCAGACGGCAAACAGCCCGATAAAATCAAACTGACTCATGCCTGTTTCTCCCGCGCGGTCGCCAGTGCCTGCTCCCAGCCCTGCACAAAGTTAGGACTGAAGAAGGCGATTTTTTCACGGTCAAGCGCAAACAGCTGCTCCCGTGCCTGCGCCACGACGTCCGGTGTCACATCATCACCGTAAAACAGTACCGGCACCTGCTGCTCGGTCATATCCTGCCAGAACGGGTTCTGACGGCTTATCACAAACGGAATACCGAACTGGATCAGCAGACAGAGTGTGCCGATCCCCTGCTGACGGTTAAAGATAAAATAACCGAGATCGCATTGTTTCAGCAGGTTCAGATAGATATCGAAATCCATTTTGTCTTTCAGGATCTCCGCCTGCTGATGAGGGAACAACTGCTGTGCGAAAGCATCCACTTCGGCAATATAGTCCCCGTTGTTTTCCGGATAGCCCATCGGAATGATGATTTTCACCTTCTCCCCGAACTGCTCACGGATGCGTGTCAGCGCCTCTTTGTGGCGGTTTGAGCGATCACCCGAGTTACCCAGCAGGATCATCATGTTATCGTCACCACGAGGCTCAGGCGGCGTTAAAACCGTCAGTGACGGGTCCATCCGCGTCGGGAAATAGAGCAGCTCAGCCGGTATCTTCGGGCAGAACTGGGCAAAATAGTTTAAATCCCCGCGCGTGCCGAACACATGGCCGACCCGCTTTTGTGCCAGACGGCGCAGATGATAAAACAGTCTGAATTTCAGCTGACGGGAATCCTCATACAGATCCGCGCCCCAGATATGCCAGTAAAACTGATGACGTTTAATTTTGCCTGATAATAACGCCAGCCATATCAGGGCATTAAACTGACCATGGAAGAAAAAGCGGCACTGCCGGTCACTTTTTGCTTTGGCAGTGACGGCATTCGCCAGGCTTTTTTTATCCGGCCAGACATCCAGTTCCAGGTTGGGATATTGCGCCAGAAGCTGCCCGGCGGTGGAAACAACCATAAACTCCGGCATTTCCTCACGCGGCAGTTGCGGTGCCAGCACATCATTGAAGAAGCGCAGCACGGTCTGGTTATGATGCGGGATATCAGATCCTAAAACGTGAATTAAAGTTGTCATGCTCGCCTGCAATAGATCAGAAATACACTACAACACAAAAGGAAGTAGATAATATATGTCAGCATATACGCCTGCGCCGCACCGACGGCACCGTGTGCCGGAATCAGCCAGTATGCGGACAGCGTCAGTAACGCAAACTGTGTCACTTCCGTGAGGATATAAAACCGCAGCGCGGCTTTGGCAATCACCAGATACCCGAAGACGTAAGCGCCCACTTTCAGGACATCACCGACCAGCTGCCAGGCAAACAGGTCGCGCATCCCGGTAAATTGATCAGTGAACAACAGCCAGATAGAAAAACCGCGCAGCAGCCAGACCATAAACCTGGCCGCAGCCACCGCCGGTAACACAAATTTCAGCGATTTAATAATCTCACGGCGGATATCACTTTTTTCCTGTAACCTCGATAATGTCGGCAGCAGATACACAGAAAACGACGCGGTAATAAACTGGAGATACGCATCCGAAATACTGGTCACACCGCCCCATATCCCCACTTCCTCCCAGCTGTAGCGGGAGGCCAGCAGGTTCCGCATCATGATGTACGCCACCGGCAGAGTAACTGCGGTCATCAGCGCCATCAGGGTGAATTTCCCCAGATGGGATGCGATTGCCCGGTCCCAGGCCGGTTTCAGCTCAGAAAGCGGGAAGTGGCGGCGGCGCAGCAGCATGGCGAAAGCCGGAATAATAATCAGCGCCGGTACCAGTGCAAGCCCGGCCAGTGCACCGTCATAGCCCCACCAGTGCTGGCAGAGGTAATACGCCGTGACGCCGATCAGACTGCCTGCGATCAGTGCCAGCGCATTCCCGGATGCATCACGATAGCCTTTGATAATCGCCAGAAAATAGTTGGCGTAAGCAATCCCCATCTGGATAAAGGCTACCGCGGCAACCACATCCTGATAGGCGTCATTACCATCAAACAGCGCCATACTGATCGGTCTGCTGAACAGCAGAAATACAATCGCCAGCAGCGTTGAGAACACCAGAATCAGGGTTGAGGACGTGCCTAATACCGCCCGGCGTTTTTCCGCATCATCACGGTGCTCGGCGATATACTTGGTTACGCCGTTAAAAATACCGGCACCGGACAATACCCCCAGCACCGTAATCAGCTGTCGGAAGTTCAGCGCCTGGCCGATACCGGCCGGGCCGAATGTCAGTGCCATTAATTTAATGACCAGCAGCCCCGCCCCGATTTTGATCAGGGTGGAGCCGGCGGTCCAGACAGAAGCTTTGGCTAAGGACATACTACGCGAAGAAGCCCTTAATCAGGTGGATCACGCGCTGCTGCTCGTCTTCTGTCATGTTGTAGAACATCGGCAGACGTACCAGACGCTCGCTTTCACGGGTGGTAAAGATATCCTCACCGTCAAAACGGCCGAATTCCATACCCGCCGGGCAGCTGTGCAGCGGCACATAATGGAATACGGTCAGCACATCATTGGCTTTCATGTACTCGCTGAATGCGGTGCGCTCTGCCACGTCTTTCAGTTTGATGTAGAACATGTGCGCGTTCTGTTCCAGATTTTCCGGCACCACCGGCAGGGTCAGCAGGCCATCCTGCGCCAGCGGGGTCAGTGCATCATAGTAAATCTGCCAGAATGCCAGACGGCGTTCGTTGATTTTCTCCGCTTCTTCCAGCTGGGCCCACAGATACGCGGCCTGTAAATCAGACATCAGGTAGCTGGAACCGATATCACGCCAGGTGTATTTATCGACCTGTCCGCGGAAGAATTCGCTGCGGTTGGTGCCTTTCTCACGGACAATTTCCGCACGGCCAATCATCGCCGGATCGTTAATCAGCGTGGCACCGCCCTCACCGCCGGAGGAGTAGTTTTTGGTTTCGTGGAAACTGTAGCAGCCGATATGGCCGATAGAGCCCAGCGCACGGCCTTTGTACGTTGACATCACGCCCTGCGCGGCGTCTTCCACCACATAGAGGTTATATTTCTTCGCCAGCGCCATGATGGTGTCCATTTCACAGGCCACGCCTGCATAATGCACCGGCACAATCGCTTTGGTTTTATCTGTGATAGCCGCTTCGATTTTGGTTTCATCGATGTTCATGGTGTCCGGACGGATATCGACAAACACCACTTTCGCACCGCGCAGCACAAAGGCGTTAGAGGTGGAAACAAAGGTATAGCTCGGCATGATGACTTCATCACCCGGCTGAATATCCAGCAGAATCGCAGCCATTTCCAGCGAGGCGGTACAGGACGGGGTCAGCAGGACTTTGGCGCTGCCGAACCGTTTTTCCATCCACTCTTCGCATTTTTTGGTGAACGAACCGTCACCGCACAGCTTGCCGCTTTGCATGGCCTGCTGCATATATTCAACTTCAGTGCCGACTACAGGTGGTTTATTAAATGGAATCATTGCATCCTCGGTATAACCAGTAGGCAGTGCTGTCAACCGCACCACCGCTTTTTGTATAAAGGCGCATTGCCGCAGGATTACTGAGCTGTGTTGCCACCCGTAATACCCGGCAGTGATGCTCTGCACACCACTGTTGCGCCGCCGACATTAATTTCAGGCCGATACCCTGACCCTGATTGCCCGGCAGTACCGCCAGCAGCCCGATGCGGGCGCTGTGTTCATCTGTCTGACGGAGAGTGACAAACCCGGCAATCTCATTATTTTTATTGCGGATCAGCAGACAGTCTTTATCAAATGTCCCGCGTACCGCTTTTTCCGCCCACACCGCATAAAACCGGGCACTGTCATCCGGCTGATACCACGGCGCACGGAAACGGCTCTGACTGAAAACCTGTGCCGCTGCCTGTTTTATGACCGGGATATCCGTTTCATCCGCATAACAGAGTGTGCAGTCAGATACTGCATTTTCTGTGCCACTCTTGAGTGACAATGCAAAATCCACTTCACTTTCCGCAAGGGAAAAGCCGAGCGCCGATAAACCGTCCAGTGCCGCGTTATCCCCGGCACTGATTTTGGCCTGCACCAGGTCATACGGCGCAAAATCAGCCGCAGACAGGGGTGCTGCGTCCGGGGAAAATGCCAGTTTTGCCGTTTTCAGGGCAAAAAAGTCACTTTCCCAGACGAGATGCTCAATACTGGCGCGGACGGACATGGAGTAAGTTCTTCAGATACTGACCATAACCGGTCTTCGCCAGCTGACGGGCGGATTCCGCCACCTGTTCGTCATTCAGCCAGCCGTTGCGCCAGGCAATCTCTTCCAGACAGGCAATTTTAAAGCCCTGACGTTTTTCAACGGTCTGCACAAAGGTGCTGGCTTCAATCAGGCTGTCGTGCGTACCGGTATCCAGCCAGGCAAAACCACGGCCGAGCAGCTCAACATTCAGTTCGCCGCGCTCCAGATACATCTGGTTGATACTGGTGATTTCCAGTTCGCCGCGCTCAGATGGTTTTACCTGCTTCGCGATATCAACCACCTGATTATCATAGAAATAGAGCCCGGTAACCGCCCAGTTTGATTTCGGCTGTACCGGTTTTTCCTCGATCGACAGGGCGCGGAACTCGTCATCAAACTCCACCACACCGAAACGTTCCGGGTCCATCACCTGATAGCCGAATACCGTTGCACCGTGCGTCCGGGCCGCCACGCTTTTCAGTTTCGGACTGAACGCGTGACCGAAGAAAATATTATCCCCCAGCACCAGACTGCAACTGTCGTCACCGATAAATTCCTCACCGATGATAAAGGCCTGTGCCAGGCCATCCGGCGACGGCTGTTCGGCATAACTCAGCGAAATACCGAACTGATCACCGTTACCCAGCAGGCGGCGGAATGACGGTAAATCTTCCGGCGTGGAGATGATCAGAACCTCGCGGATACCGGCCAGCATCAGCACGGACAGCGGATAGTAGATCATCGGTTTGTCGTAAATCGGCAGCAGCTGTTTTGACACCCCGCGGGTAATCGGGTGCAACCGTGTTCCGGAGCCACCCGCCAGAATAATTCCTTTCATACCAGCCTCTTACTTATCCTGTCCCAGTCCCAGACGCTGTCCGGCATACGAGCCGTCCTGCACCCGGCGCCACCAGGTTTCATTATTCAGATACCATTCCACCGTTTTGCGGATGCCGGATTCAAACGTTTCCTGCGGACGCCAGCCAAGATCATGCGCAATCTTGTCAGCATCAATCGCATAACGCAGATCATGCCCCGGACGGTCTGCCACATAGGTGATAAGGTCACGGTATTGCGCGACGCCGGCCGGTTTCTGCGGATGCAGCTCTTCCAGCAAATCACAGATAGTTTCCACCACCTGAATATTTTTGCGTTCGTTATGACCGCCGATATTGTAGGTTTCACCGATAGCTGCCTGTGTCACCACGGTATACAGGGCGCGGGCATGGTCATCCACAAACAGCCAGTCGCGGATCTGCTCACCTTTGCCGTAGACCGGCAGCGGTTTGCCGGAAATCGCATTGAGAATAACCAGCGGGATCAGTTTTTCCGGGAAATGGTACGGCCCGTAGTTATTTGAGCAGTTAGTGATCACGGACGGGAAGCCGTAAGTCCGCTGCCAGGCACGTACCAGATGGTCACTGGAGGCTTTCGACGCAGAGTACGGGCTGCTCGGCGCATACGGTGTGGTTTCGGTGAAAAAGCCGTCAGGCCCTTCCAGGTCACCGTACACTTCATCGGTGGAAATATGGTGGAAACGGAATGCGGATTTTTTTTCCGCATCCAGAGCAGTCCAGTAATGGCGTGCCGCTTCCAGCAGTGTGTAAGTACCCACAATGTTGGTTTCGATAAACGCGGCAGGGCCGTCGATAGAGCGATCAACATGACTTTCCGCCGCCAGATGCATCACGGCATCCGGCTGATACTGTGCAAACACGCGGTCAAGCGCCGCGCGGTCACAAATATCCACCTGCTCAAAGGCATAGCGTGAAGAATCGGCCACCGGTGCCAGTGATTCGAGGTTACCGGCATAGGTCAGTTTATCAACCACCACCACGCTGTCTGCGGTGTCACGGATAATATGACGCACAACCGCAGAGCCGATAAAACCGGCTCCGCCTGTCACTAAAATACGTTTCAACGCCATACTCCTTTGGTATCAATGATCCATTTCTGCGGGATCTGGCTGCCCGGAATACCTTTGAACGGGGTATGATCCACCAGCAGCAGGATGATATCCGCATCAGTAATTGCTTTTTCGATAGAGACCAGCTCTGCCAGACCTTTCAGTTTGTTCGGCAGTTCATGCACGTTCGGCTCAACGGCCAGGGTTTTCCCTGCATGCCATTCAGCGACCATTTTGGTGACCTGAACCGCCGGGCTTTCGCGCAGATCGTCGATGTTTGGTTTGAATGCCAGACCAAAGCAGGCGATGGTGACTTCGTTAGCACGTTTGCCGGTTTCAGTCAGACAATCAGCAACCGCTTGTTTTACCTGATCAATCACCCACAGTGGTTTGCCGTCGTTGACCAGACGCGCAGTGTGGATCAGACGGGCCTGTTTCGGGTTTTGTGCCACGATGAACCACGGGTCAACCGCGATACAGTGGCCGCCGACTCCCGGACCCGGCTGTAAAATATTCACACGCGGATGACGGTTTGCCAGGCTGATAAGTTCCCAGACATTGATGCCCTGATCAGCACAAATCAGTGATAATTCATTCGCAAACGCAATGTTGACATCGCGGAAGCTGTTTTCGGTCAGTTTGCACATCTCAGCGGTACGTGCGTTAGTGATGACACACTCACCTTCCAGGAAGATGTAATAGAGTTCACTGGCGCGTTTTGAGGATTTTGGTGTCATCCCGCCGACCACACGGTCGTTTTTAATCAGTTCAACCATCACCTGACCCGGCAGTACACGCTCAGGGCAATAGGCGATATCGATATCAGATTCTTCACCCGCCTGCTGCGGGAATGTCAGATCAGGACGCGCAGCCGCCAGCCACTCCGCCATCTGCTCAGTCGCACCGACCGGTGAGGTGGATTCCAGAATAATCAGGTCACCTTTTTTCAGTACCGGGGCGATAGATTCCGCCGCAGACTGCACGAAAGCCAGATCCGGCTCGTGATCACCTTTAAACGGTGTCGGTACCGCAATCAGGAATGCATCCGCAGGCTGTGGTTTGGTGAACGCTTTCAGGAAACCGCCTTCCACGGCAGTTTTCACAACTGCACCCAGGTCCGGCTCCACAATATGAATTTCACCACGGTTAATGGTATCAACCGCATGCTGGTTAACGTCCACACCAACCACTTTCTTCTGACGGGAAGCGAAAGCTGCCGCTGTTGGTAAACCGATATAACCCAGACCGACAACAGAAATAGTTTCAAAACTCATAATGTCACCTGATTGTTTTTCAATGCTTCAAGAATACGCTGGCACGCTTTTCCGTCCCCGTAAGGGTTATGTGAACGGCTCATCTCATGATAAGCCGCCGGATCGGTCAGCAATCGCGTTACTTCACGAACGATAGTGCCGGTTTCAGTGCCGACCAGACGAACAGTCCCGGCGTCAATCGCCTCCGGACGTTCGGTGGTATCGCGCATCACCAGAACCGGTTTACCTAATGACGGTGCTTCTTCCTGAATTCCGCCGGAATCAGTCAGGATCATATAAGCATGGTTCATAAGGTAGACAAAAGGAAGGTAATCCTGCGGGCTGATCAGCACAATATTGCTGATATCATGCAGAATCCGTTTTACCGGCTCACTGACATTCGGATTGAGATGAACCGGATAGACAATCTGTACTTCCGGATGCGTCGTGGCAATCTCCGCCAGGGCATGGCAAATCCGCTCAAACCCGCCGCCGAAACTCTCACGGCGGTGGCCGGTAACCAGAATCATTTTTTTGCTGCTGTCGATAAACGGATATTGTGCATCCAGCTGTGCCAGCAGGGCTTTATCCTGCATGATACGATCACGGACCGCGAGCAGCGCATCAATCACCGTATTGCCGGTGACGAAAATATGATTGTCGCTGATCCCTTCACGCAGCAGGTTTTCGCGCGAGTTTTGTGTCGGCGCGAAATGATACATCGCCAGATGTCCGGCAATTTTGCGGTTGGCCTCTTCCGGCCACGGCGAGTACAGGTTTCCGGTACGCAGACCGGCTTCCACATGGCCGACCGGGATACGCTGGTAGAACGCCGCCAGGCTGGTTGCCATGGTGGTTGCGGTATCGCCGTGAACCAGAACGACATCCGGTTTAAAGTCGGCCAGAACCGGCTTTAAACCTTCAAGAATACGACAGGTAATATCTGTTAAATCCTGTCCCGGGCGCATAATATTGAGATCATAATCCGGTGTGATCTCAAAAAGGTGTAATACCTGATCCAGCATTTCACGATGCTGCGCGGTCACACAGACTTTTGCCTCAAAAGCCTGATCCGCTGCCAGCGCATGTACCAGCGGCGCCATTTTGATGGCTTCCGGACGGGTACCAAATACAGTCAATACTTTCACTGAGATTCTCTTTTATTTTATATGATATCCGGCTTTCCGGCCGGTGGCGGTTACCCGCCTTAAAACAGGCCGGGAACAGCGCCCCGGCCGGTTATTCTGCCGCTGCCGTTTACGGACGGCGGCGAACCAGTGCCACACCGGCACCGGTCAGTGCACCGATAAAGCCCCACATAATCATCATGAAGGCGCGGCGCGGGCTGTCACGTTTTACCGGCTCATCCGGTGTCCGCAGATAGCGGTAGGCACGGAAGTTATCTTCCAGCGCCGGGCCGACATTCAGCGTCGACAGCATGGCAATGTTCTGCTCGTAGTCTTTGTCAAACTCCGGTCCGGCCGCTTCCAGTGTCTCCAGACGTGCCTGTAACATCGGCGTTCCTAACAGAAACAGCTGGGATGACGGGAGTTCTTCCGCCGGTACATCTGTCCTGCTGCGGCTGATCCCCTGTTTCTGTGCCGCTGCGATAGCATTTTTCAGCTGTCCGGTTTCACGCTGATACAGTGATTCCGCCACCATATTCTGACGTTTGACCAGCGCTTTCAGTGACTGCGTCCGGGTTGCCCATGCGCCTTTCAGCTCATCATTCAGATTCTGAGCCGCACGCGCATTGGCAAAATCCACATATTGATTCAGCAGTTTTGCAGAATCGGCCGCAGATTCCGCCGTCAGGGTCAGTGTGTCATTTACCAGTTTCTTCGTGTCATCACGCGGGGTCAGCGTGATGTTATTAATCATTTCGTCCAGCAGTGCCGCATCCGCTTTGGCATCATTTTCCATACGGGACTTGTAGTAATCCGTCTGTAACCAGAAATCCCGGCGGGTATCGTAGGAGGCCGCCTGGGTAATAAACTCCTGGTACGCCTCATTCGGGATCGGCAGCAGTGCGGAAGATTCCTGTGCGGCATTCAGGTGCGTATCCAGATTGCGCATAAATTGCTGCTGCGAATAATATCCGCCTAAATTATTAACTGTCGGATAGTCGGTAATCGCCGTGGAGTTCCACTTCTGCTGCATAAAATAACTGGCACCCAGTGCAACCAGCGCAAACACAACCGCCATTCCGGCTATCCATAATTTTCCGCGCCATAACGACATAAATAACGCGCGGATATCTAATTCCTGGTCATACTGCGTTTGTTGCGGGTCCGGAGTATTTTCTGAACGCATATCAACATGTGCCTCTGTGGTTAAAAATTTAGTGAGTGACCGACTTACGACGCACGCGGCGTCTGTGGCGTTTGATAAAACGGGCCACTTTCCAGGCGCGTTTTATGCAGTAGCCGTACATAACAAAAGCAAGCAGGAACAGAACCAGCATCACCCATTCAGGGATGAAACTGAGGACCTGTCCGGTAATACCGATAGCTGCCAATACGGCTGCAGCAAGGGTTATCACCACAAAGGATTCACGGGACGTAAACCCGGAACGCATAATCAGGTGATGAATATGCTGGCGATCCGGTGAGAACGGACTCATTCCTTTGCGCAGACGGCGGTACATAATGGCCACCATATCCATCAGCGGAATAGCAATAATCCACAGTGCCGTCACCGCATTGATCGCATGCGGCTCCCCGCCCTGTGACGCCGATGTCAGCAGCCAGATAATGGTGAATCCGATCAATGTACTGCCCGCATCCCCCATAAACACTTTAAAGCGGCGGCCGAACAGCCCCAGGTTAAAGCAGATATACGGCAGAATGGCGGCGATAAACGTAAAGCACCAGAATGCCAGACCACTGTTACCGCTCAGGGCAAACAGAATACCCAGCGCGCCGAAAGAGACGCAGGAAAGCCCGCCGAGCAGCCCGTCGATACCATCCACCATATTGAACGCATTTACCGCGCCCCATACCGCAAACAGAGTCAGTACATAGCTGAACGGCCCGAGTGTCAGTTCCCACGGCCCGAATGCATAACCCAGGCTGTCGAGTTTCAGGTTGGCGAATACCATCATAATGATGGCGACCACCGCCTGAACACCGGCACGCAGTTTCACACTGAGATCAAACCGGTCATCAAGCGCACCGACCAGCACCAGTGCACCGGCACATCCGAGATAAATAAATTTATGCGCAATAAACTCATCACTGATGAGAAAAGCAAAACAGACGCTGATAAAAATAGAAATTCCGCCGACTAACGGAACCAGCCCCTGATGCTTTTTGCGGAAATTGGGTTTATCCACCAAACCGACAGCGACGCCGGCCTTACGGGCAACAAAGACCGTAGCGGTGGCGAACACAAATATGATTAGGAGTTCAGTTAACATAGTGAGATTCACAGCAACCCTTTCAGATATTTTTATTATCCCTGCCGGCGGATATCACCGTGCAGAACCTGCCATAACCAGGCAAATAATACATGCAAGAAACATACCATACCCTGTAATACGGGGGTTTCATGCATGACCGGTAAAAAAAAACGCCACAATATATGCGGCGTCAGTCATAAAGTGTCGTCAAACAGCTACGAGCGTTTCATGAAGTCGAAGAACTCTTCGTTAGTCTTCGTCATCGCGAGTTTGTTAATCAGGAACTCCATCGCATCAATTTCACCCATCGGATGGATGATTTTGCGCAGGATCCACATTTTCTGCAGTTCGTCCTGAGTAGTCAGCAGCTCTTCTTTACGTGTACCGGAACGGTTGTAATCAATCGCCGGGAAGACACGTTTTTCTGCAATCTTACGGGACAGGTGTAATTCCATGTTACCTGTACCTTTAAACTCTTCGTAGATCACTTCATCCATCTTCGACCCGGTATCAACCAGTGCCGTTGCGATGATAGTCAGGCTTCCGCCCTCTTCCACGTTACGTGCGGCACCGAAGAAACGCTTAGGACGATGCAGGGCGTTGGCGTCCACACCACCGGTCAGTACTTTACCGGAGGACGGTACGACGGTGTTGTAGGCACGGGCCAGACGGGTAATAGAGTCGAGCAGAATGATGACATCTTTTTTATGCTCAACCAGACGTTTGGCTTTTTCGATAACCATTTCCGCGACCTGAACGTGACGCGCAGCCGGTTCATCAAAGGTGGAAGCGATAACTTCACCTTTAACCAGACGCTGCATCTCGGTCACTTCTTCCGGACGTTCGTCGATCAGCAGAACCATCAGCACACAGTCAGGATAGTTATGTGCGATATTGGCCGCGATATTCTGCAGCAGCATGGTTTTACCGGCTTTCGGCGGTGCCACAATCAGACCACGCTGACCACGGCCGATAGGTGCGGCGAGATCAAGAACACGGGCGGTTAAATCTTCTGTTGAACCATTACCGCGCTCCATACGCAGACGACGGTTTGCGTGCAGCGGAGTTAAGTTTTCAAACAGGATTTTACTGCGGGCGTTTTCAGGTTTGTCGAAGTTGACTTCGTTAACTTTCAGCAGGGCAAAATAACGTTCGCCTTCTTTCGGCGGCCGGATTTTACCTGAAATGGTATCACCGGTACGAAGGTTAAAGCGGCGGATTTGGCTGGGAGAAACGTAGATATCATCAGGACCTGCGAGGTATGAACTGTCACCGGAGCGGAGGAAACCGAAGCCGTCCTGCAATATTTCCAGCACACCGTCACCGAAAATATCCTCGCCGCTCTTCGCGTGCTGCTTAAGGATAGAGAAGATGATGTCCTGTTTTCTCATGCGGGCCAGGTTTTCCAGCCCCATATTTTCGCCAAGAGTAATCAGCTCTGATACCGGCGTATTCTTTAATTCGGTAAGATTCATAATGGTGGGTTCTTTGACTCGGGGTGTATCTCGAATTATGAACGTGAATAATACGGTAACGTTATCGTTACCAGGTTAATTTTTTACAAAACCGATTTTCACTGTTAATACGAATATTTTTGCATTTCCAGGTAATCGTCTGCAAGGCTGACTGTGAACACCCGGCACAGGGCAAGATGTGATGCACATCCTATTTGGGAGAACAAATTGGGTGACATTCCCGCAAATTAGATTTATCTCCGAGGGATAACCGGACACAGGGACCGGACTATCGGATACCTTGATGTATCCGGAGATAACAGACTTTCAGACACTACAGAGTTGTCAGTATGCTATGCTGTCAGAAGAGTTCGGGCGATACCTGATCAGCTGGCGCTAACTTATCATGCTTCAGAGAAGACGTCCAGCGGGTGAACAAGGATTAATTCACGTTCCCGCAGGACATCTTAGCGATACAGACTGAAACCGGCTATCAGATATTGTTATCAATAAACGTTTTCAGCTGGGTTTTGGATACCGCACCAACCTGCGTTGCCTTCACCGCACCGTCTTTAAACAGCAGCAATGTCGGGATACCGCGGATGCCGTATTGTGGCGCAGTCTGCGGGTTATCATCAATGTTCAGTTTTGCGATGGTGATTTTACCTGCATATTCATCGGCGATTTCGTCTAGAATAGGGGCAATCATTTTACACGGGCCACACCAGGCTGCCCAAAAATCAACGAGCACAGGGCCGTTTGCTTTTAAGACGCTTTGTTCGAAAACGGAATCAGTCAGGTGAATAATTTTATCGCTCATTGTTCCACTCCAAAATTTGTACGATACCCGGTTAGTCTAACATTAATTAATGATAGGATTTACCTATTTCAGCGGATAGACTTCCGTAACGCAACATTAAACTGATATTCTACCTAAATATGAGCAAAACACATTTAACAGACAAGAAGTTTTCTGACTTCGCCTTGCATACTAAAGTGGTAGAAGCACTTGATTCTAAGGGCTTTTATAACTGCACGCCTATTCAGGCGCTGACACTTCCCCTGACGATCAACGGCCGGGATGTTGCAGGACAGGCACAAACAGGAACAGGGAAGACGCTGGCATTTCTGACGTCAACGTTTCATCATCTACTCACTCATCCGGCACCGGAAGGCCGTAAAATCAATCAGCCGCGTGCGCTGATTATGGCACCGACCCGCGAACTCGCGGTACAGATCCACTCAGATGCCGAACCTCTGTCACAACTTACCGGGCTGAAAACCGGCCTGGCTTACGGCGGTGACGGCTACGACAAACAAATTAAAGTGCTGGATGAAGGCGTCGATGTGATTATCGGCACCACCGGGCGCTTAATCGACTTCGCCAAACAGGGTCGTCTTGACCTGAGCGCCATTCAGGTTGTGGTTCTCGATGAAGCAGACCGTATGTACGATCTCGGCTTTATCAAAGATATCCGCTGGCTGTTCCGTCATATGCCGCCATGTGCCGAGCGTATGAATCTGCTGTTCTCCGCGACACTCTCTTACCGTGTCCGCGAGCTGGCGTTTGAGCAGATGAACAACCCGGAATACATTGAAATTGAACCGGAACAGCGTACCGGTCACCGGATCAAAGAAGAGTTATTCTATCCGTCCAATGAAGAAAAAATGCGCCTCCTCCAGACACTGCTCGAAGAAGAGTGGCCGGATCGCTGCATTATTTTCGCCAATACCAAGCACCGCTGTGAAGATATCTGGGCACACCTGGCCGCTGACGGTCACCGTGTCGGCCTGCTGACCGGCGATGTGGCGCAGAAAAAACGCCTGCGTATTCTTGAAGATTTCACTCACGGTAATCTGGATATTCTGGTGGCAACGGATGTTGCGGCCCGTGGTCTGCATATCCCGTCCGTCACGCACGTCTTTAACTATGATCTGCCGGATGACTGTGAAGATTACGTTCACCGTATCGGCCGTACCGGACGTGCCGGGGAAAGTGGTCACTCCATCAGCCTGGCCTGTGAAGAGTACGCACTGAACCTGCCTGCAATCGAGGAATATACCGGACATCCGATTCCGGTCAGTAAATACAACAGCGATGCACTGCTGACTGAGCTGCCGGTGCCGAAGCGCCGCCGCCGTCCGCCGCGCACCGGAGGTGGTCAGAACCGCCGCAATATGCCGCGCCGCAACAGCAACGGGCCGCGTCATAACAATAACCGAACCAAACGCTGAAGGCTGACATGCTGAGATCGTCCTCGCTTTATGCTGCCATCGATCTGGGTTCCAACAGCTTTCATATGCTGGTGGTACGGGAGATCGCGGGCAGTATTCAGGTACTGTCGCGGGTAAAACGCAAAGTGCGTCTTGCGGCCGGGCTGGATAAAGATAATATCCTGTCACCGGCAGCGATGGCCCGCGGCTGGCAGTGCCTGCGCCTGTTTTCAGAACATCTGCAGGATATCCCGGACTCCCAGATCCGTGTGGTGGCAACCGCGACCCTGCGTCTGGCCAAAAATGCCGGTGAGTTTCTGGAAACGGCTGCGGAGATCCTCGGCCATCCGGTCACGGTTATCCGCGGCGAGGAAGAAGCCCGCCTGATTTATCAGGGCGTCGCTCATACCACCGGCGGGTCAGACAAACGTCTGGTGGTTGATATCGGCGGCGGCAGTACCGAACTGGTGACCGGCAGCGGCACCAAAACCACGGAACTGTTCAGTCTGGAGATGGGTTGTGTCACCTGGCTGGAACGCTATTTTACCGATCGTTCCCTGACCACAGAAAATTTCGCCGGTGCCGAACAGGCTGCCCGCGATATTATCGCACCGGTCGCTCCTGCCCTTCTGGCGCAGGGCTGGCAGGTGTGTGTCGGGGCATCCGGCACCGTCCAGGCACTTCAGGAAATCATGATTGCTCAGGGTATGGATGAACAAATCACCCTGCCGAAGCTGCAACAGCTGAAACGCAAAGCGATTGAGTGCGGCAAACTTGAAGAACTGGAGATTGAAGGACTGACGCTGGAACGGGCACTTGTGTTTCCGAGCGGGCTGGCCATTCTTATCGCGATTTTCGACACACTCGGCATTGACGGCATGACCCTCGCCGGGGGAGCACTGCGTGAAGGGCTGGTCTACGGTATGCTGGATCTGCCGGTGGAACAGGACATCCGCACCAGGACACTGAAAAATATTCAGAAGCGTTTTCAGATCGATGCGGATCAGGGAAAACGGGTCCGCCAGTTAGCGGATCATTTTTTTCAGCAGGTGGCAACCGCCTGGCAACTGGATATCCGCTGTCGTGAACTGCTCAGCAGCGCCTCTCTGATCCATGAAATCGGTCTGAGTGTTGATTTCCGCAAAGGTCCGGAGCATGCCGGTTATCTGGTCAGTAATCTGGATTTACCCGGTTTCACACCGGCACAGCGCCGGCTGTTATCCGTCCTTCTGCGCAACCAAAGTGGCCCGTTAGATATCCATTCTCTCAATCAGCAAAATGCACTGACACCACGTGAAGCGGGCTGTTTGTGCCGCCTGCTGCGTCTGGCGATTATTTTTGCCAGCCGTCGCCGCGATGACACCCTGCCGTCGCTGCGCATCCGGGCATCTGCCGAAGGGCTGATTGTCACACTGCCGGTCGGCTGGCAGCAATCACATCCGCTGCGCGCAGAAGCATTACAGCAGGAAATTCAGTGGCAGAGTTATGTGCAGTGGTCACTTATGCTGGAAGAACAGAAACCATCCACCCTCGGCTGACAGATAATAAGCCCTGATTATCCGTTTTCGGACATTATCAGGGCTTTAATTTTATGAGCCTTTTCAAAGTGATCCAACTTACGGGTCATAATCCACCACGTAGCGGCTTCCATCAGTAATTCCGGATCATCATTTTTATTGGCAAAAAACGCGTAAAACGATAAACCTGTATTTTCACCTTTTTTCAGTATTTTATCATCACATACCGCGATCATTTTTGCTCTGAGTGATTCCCTCATCCGTTTTCTTCCTTTTTCTTTGCCAGCATCGCCTTCAGCCCGGCCACACCGCGCAGCCCGGTCTGTTGTTTCTCCTCGGCGGTTTTCACCACTTTTTTGCCGTCGTCCCAGTGCAGATCATCCTGCGGCAATTCATAGAGAAACCGGCTCGGTTCCGGGCGGATCAGTTCACCGTACTGACGGCGCTCACGGCACAGGGTAAAAAAGAGTGATTTCTGCGCGCGGGTAATCCCCACATAAGCCAGACGGCGCTCTTCATCCACATTATCCTCATCGATACTGGACTGATGAGGTAAAATACCTTCTTCCATTCCCACCAGGAAAACATACGGAAATTCCAGCCCCTTTGAGGCATGCAGCGTCATCAGCTGAACCTGATCCAGCTCTTCCGCCTCTTCACCGCGTTCCATCATGTCACGCAGGGTAAAGCGGGTGACAACCTGTGCCAGCGTCATCGGCTCATTAAGGTCATCACCTTCCAGCATTTCCGCCATCCAGCTGAACAGCTGATCGACGTTTTTCATCCGCATCTCAGCGGCTTTCGGGCTGGCAGACGTTTCAAACAGCCAGCTCTGATAATCCAGGCCGTGCAATAAATCACGCACTGCGATCAGCGGTTCGCGCTCAACCAATTTTTCCACATCGGCCAGCCAGCCGGTAAAATTCGTCAGTGCCGCCAGTCCCTGACCGGAAAGCGTCTGCCCCAGGCCGAGATCAAAACTGGCCTGATACAAACTTTTGTCCCGCGTATTGGCCCACTCACCCAATTTCTGGATAGTGGCCGGTCCTATTCCCCGGCGCGGTGTGTTCACGATGCGCAGGAAAGCACTGTCATCTTCCGGGTTGGTCAGCACCCGCAGATACGCCAGCAGATCCTTGATTTCCGGACGGGAGAAGAAAGAGGTTCCGCCGGAAATCCGGTACGGGATCCGGTTTTGCATCAGCATTTTTTCAAAGATCCGCGACTGATGGTTGCCGCGGTATAAGATCGCGTAATCTTTATAATCGGTCTTATTGATAAAGTGATGGGCAATCAGCTCCCCGACCACCCGTTCCGCTTCATGATCTTCATTATTTGCCGTGATCACTTTCATCGGATCGCCATAACCGAGGTTTGAAAAAAGCTGTTTTTCAAACACATGCGGGTTATTGGCGATCAGGATATTCGCCGCATTCAGAATACAGCCGGACGAGCGGTAATTTTGCTCCAGCTTGATGACCTGCAGTTCCGGAAAATCTTTGCTCAGCTGCACCAGGTTTTTCGGTTGTGCTCCGCGCCATGAATAAATTGACTGATCATCATCACCCACGACAGTAAAATTCGCACGTTTGCCGACCAGCAGCTTCACCAGCTGATACTGGCTGGTGTTAGTATCCTGATACTCATCCACCAGCAGATAACGGATACGCTGCTGCCAGCGTTCGCACACCTGCTCATCACGGGCAAACAACAGCGTCGGTTTAGTAATAAGATCGTCGAAATCAAGCACATTGCAACTGCTCAGATGCAGCTCATAACGGCGGTAACACTCGGCAAATGTCTGTTCGCGCTCTGATCGCGCCAGCCCTTTTGCCTGTTCCGGCGTCAGCAGGGCGTTTTTCCAGTTGGAGATCTGACTGATCAGTTGTTTCAGCAAATCTTTGTCTTCTTCCAGATGATCAAACGTCAGCTCTTTAAGCAACGCGAGCTGATCCTGGTCGTCGAACAGGGAGAAATTACTTTTCATCCCCAGCGCTTTGTATTCCCGCTTGATGATCTCCAGCCCCAGCGTATGGAATGTCGAAATCATCAGCCCTTTGGTCTCTTTGCGGCCCAGCGTCTGAGCCACACGCTCTTTCATTTCCCGTGCGGCTTTATTGGTAAAAGTCACCGCCGCAATCTGCCGCGGCTGATAGCCGGTATTGCGGATAAGATGAGCAATTTTATTGGTGATCACACGGGTTTTGCCGGAGCCGGCGCCCGCAAGCACGAGGCAGGGGCCCCGAACATACTCAACCGCCTGCTGCTGACCGGGATTTAATTTCATACGCGCTGTTAACTCGACTCAATACTGGAACAGGAGGGAATTGTAGCAGAAAGGCACGGCAGAAGTGTAACCGGACGCCGCTCATTAAAACAGAAAACGGCACCCGAAGGTGCCGTGAGATAATATCATTATTCTGTTATCAGCCGCCGACTGCGATACGTTTCATATCGGTCATATAACCACGCAGGGTTTTACCCACGCTTTCAATCGGATGCTGGCGGATAGCTTCATTGATATCACGCAGTTGTGCGTTATCTGTGCCGTGATCCGTGCCGGATTTGCCCAGGTCTCCCGGCTGCAGTGATGCCATAAAATCTTTCAGTAACGGCACGGCTGCAAACGAGAACAGGTAGTTACCGTATTCCGCAGTATCCGAGATAACCACGTTCATTTCATACAGGCGCTTACGGGCAATCGTGTTGGCAATCAGCGGCAGTTCATGCAGTGATTCATAATAGGCGGATTCCGCAATGATCCCCGCATCAATCATGGTTTCAAAGGCCAGCTCAACACCGGCTTTCACCATTGCCACCATGACAACACCATGGTCAAAGTATTCCTGCTCACTGATTTTCTGCTCAGAATCCGGGTAATTTTCAAACGCTGTTTTGCCGGTTTCTTCGCGCCATGTCAGCAGGTTTTTGTCATCATTCGCCCAGTCAGCCATCATCGTTGAGGAGAAATGACCGGAAATGATGTCATCCATATGTTTTTCAAACAGGGTTTTCATCTGTACTTTCAGGGTTTCAGACAGCTGATAAGCACGGACTTTTGCCGGATTGGACAATCTGTCCATCATCAGCGTGATACCACCCTGTTTCAGTGCTTCGGTAATGGTTTCCCAGCCGTACTGGATCAGTTTGCCCGCATACGCCGGGTCTGCACCGTCAGCAACCATTTTGTCATAACAGAGCAGTGAACCAGCCTGCAGCATACCGCAGAGGATAGTCTGCTCACCCATCAGGTCAGATTTAACTTCCGCAACAAAAGATGATTCCAGAACACCGGCACGATGGCCGCCGGTCGCCGCAGCCCAGGCTTTGGCAATCGCCAGGCCTTCGCCTTTGGCATCATTTTCCGGATGCACCGCAATCAGTGTCGGAACACCAAAACCGCGTTTGTACTCTTCACGCACTTCAGTACCCGGGCATTTCGGTGCCACCATCACAACCGTGATATCAGGACGGATGGTTTCGCCGACTTCGACAATATTGAAGCCGTGTGAATAACCCAGTGCCGCACCGGATTTCATCAGTGGCTGAACTGCTTTCACCACCGCAGAGTGCTGTTTGTCCGGCGTCAGGTTAACCACGAGGTCAGCCTGCGGGATCAGCTCTTCATACGTGCCGACGGTGAAACCATTTTCGGTGGCACGGCGCCATGACGTACGTTTCTCATCAATCGCCTCCTGACGCAGTGCATAAGCGATATCCAGGCCGGAATCGCGCATGTTCAGCCCCTGGTTCAGCCCCTGTGCACCACAGCCGACAATCACCACTTTTTTGCCTTTGAGATACCCTGCCTCGTCCGCAAATTCTTCGCGCGCCATAAACCGGCATTTGCCTAACTGCGCCAGCTGCTGGCGCAAATTCAGTGTATTAAAATAATTCGCCATGGTGACTCCGTGTATTGTGTTTGCTCAGATTGCTGTCTTTGCAGCACTGATTTCATTATTCGGCGGTGTGATATACCCAACGTCATTCAACGTGCAGCCAACGAACCTGCGGTTTGAATGAATAAGGGTATAAACACCCTTTATTTATAATGACTATATGTCATGATTTTCATTGCTTAAATTGATATATTCACAAGATAGTGATGCAATTTATGCAACGTACTGATTGAAATTCAATCCGCCACGGAGGCTGTGATGGATATCCGGGAACTCAGACTGTTTTTACATCTTGCGGAGAGCTGCCATTTCGGCAAAACCGCTGCCGCCATGTACATCAGCCCGTCGACACTTTCACGGCAGATCCAGCGGCTTGAGGAATCCCTCGGGCACCCGTTATTTCTGCGAGATAATCGCACTGTTCAACTGACAGCAGCCGGTGAACAGCTGAAAAAGTTTGCACAGGAAACGGTGCTGCAATACCAGCAGTTGCAACATGCCCTGAATCACCAGAGCCCGTCGCTGACCGGTGAATTACGTCTGTTCTGTTCTGTAACGGCCGCATACAGCCATCTGCCGCAGATTCTGGATCAGTTCCGTGCAGAGCATCCGCAGGTGGAAATCAAACTGACCACCGGGGATGCCGCGGATGCGGTGGAAAAAGTACAGTCACAGGAAGCCGACCTCGGTATCGCCGGTAAACCGGAAAAACTGCCGGATAATGTCCGTTTTCATCAGATAGGCGAAATCCCGCTGTCACTAATCGCACCCGCGCTGCCGTGCCCGGTCAGACAGCAGGCAGTACAGCCGGAACCTGACTGGGAAAATATTCCGTTTATCATTCCGGAGCACGGCCCGTCGCGTAAACGGATTGATTTATGGTTCAAAACACACCGGATTCAGGAGCCGCAGATTTATGCCACGGTTTCCGGCCATGAAGCGATTGTGTCCATGGTGGCGCTGGGCTGCGGTATCGCGCTGATCCCGAATGTGGTGGTGGAAAACAGTCCTGAGGCTATCCGCAGCCGTATTCTGCAACTGGATAATATTTCGATGGTTGCGCCGTTTGAGCTCGGCGTCTGCACACTGAACAAGCGGCTGCATGAGCCGCTGATCAGAGCATTCTGGCAGTTACTGCCGCGCCACCCCGGATAACTGCGGGGCAAGAAAACGGGCAAAGGCGGCATTGCCGGTTTCATCACGGAAGTCATAGCCGAGTGCATTCAGATGCTGCTCAAACTGCACATCCCCTTCCTGTATTTCAAACGCCGCCAGTACACGGCCATAATCTGTACCGTGACTGCGGTAATGGAAAAGCGTGATATTCCAGTACGTGCCGAGTGTTTCCAGGAATTTCAGCAGTGCGCCGGGCGCTTCCGGGAATTCAAAACTGAACAGCCGTTCCTGCAATGGTGCTGACGGACGCCCGCCCACCATGTAGCGGACATGCAGTTTTGCCATTTCGTCATCGGATAAATCTGTCGCACTGAAACCGGCGGCGGTAAGACCGTCCAGAATAGTTTTCCGTGCATCCGGTCCTTCATCCGCACGGACACTGACAAATACTGAAGCCTCATCTGAGCCGCTGTAACGGTAATTAAATTCCGTTACCACACGCGGGCCCAACGCCTGACAAAAGCGCAGGAAACTGCCTTTCTCTTCAGGGATCGTCACCGCAAACACACCTTCGCGCTGCTCTCCCAGTTCACACCGCTCCGATACATAACGAAGCACATGGAAATTCACGTTGGCACCGGACAACACATGCGCCAGATTTTCCCCCTGAATATTGTGCTGCTGAATGTATTTTTTCATTCCCGCCAGCGCCAGTGCTCCGGAAGGCTCCGCCACTGCCCGTACGTCATCAAACAGATCTTTCATGGCTGCGCAGATGGCATCACTGTCCACGGTGATCACATCATCCAGATACTGCTGACACAGACGGAACGTCTCATCACCAATCCGTTTGACGGCCACTCCCTCGGCAAACAGCCCGACTTTCGGTAATTCAACCGGATGTCCGGCGTCCAGTGCAGCTTTCAGACAGGCCGCCTCTTCCGCCTCCACCCCTATCACTTTAATATCCGGCATCAGGTGTTTGATAAACACGGCCACACCGGCGGCCAGCCCGCCGCCGCCGACCGGTACAAACACCCTGTCGAGCCGGGCATTCTGCTGTAATAGTTCAAGGGCAATCGTGGCCTGACCGGCGATCACCGAAGGATGATCGAACGGCGGGATAAATGTCATGCCGAGAGAGGCTGCCAGTTCAAGCGCATGCGCTTTAGCCTCATCAAAATTAGCACCGTGGAGAACCACTTCGCCACCGAACCCGCGAACCGCATCCACTTTGATATCAGCAGTCGCAACCGGCATCACAATCAGGGCTTTTACCCCGGTTTTCCCGGCAGATAACGCCACACCCTGGGCATGGTTTCCGGCTGATGCCGTCACCACGCCCCGCTGTTTTTGTTCTTCCGTCAGTTCCGCAATCATGGCGTACGCACCGCGCAGCTTAAAACTGTGGACGGGTTGCCTGTCTTCCCGCTTGACGGAAATCGTATTGCCGAGCCGCGCGGACAGCTTCGGCATCAGTTGCAGCGGCGTGACCTGAGCGACATCATAAACAGAGGCGCTGAAGGCCGCTCTCACATACTCAGCCGCTGACGGCTGAGCAGATAATGGTTGTTTTGCGGTCATCCTTAACCTCCGAGTTTACTTTTATCCCGTACTGCACCTTTATCCGCACTGGTCGCCAGCAGCGCGTATGCACGCAGTGCAAAAGAGACCTGCCGTTCACGATTCTGCGGTGACCAGGCTTTTTCCCCCCGGGCTTCTTCCGCTGCCCGGCGGGCTGCCAGTGTCTGCTCATCCACGTTCAGGGAAATCTGCCGTGACGGAATATCAATCGCGATAGTATCACCGGTTTTAACCAGTCCGATCAGCCCGCCGTTAGCCGCTTCCGGCGAAACGTGGCCGATGGATAACCCGGATGTGCCGCCGGAGAACCGTCCGTCAGTGATAAGCGCACAGCTTTTTCCCAGCCCCATTGATTTCAGATAGGTTGTCGGATACAGCATTTCCTGCATTCCCGGCCCGCCTTTCGGCCCCTCGTAGCGGATCACCACCACATCGCCGGCCACAACCTCTCCGCCGAGAATCGCTTTTACCGCATCATCCTGACTTTCATAGACTTTTGCCGGACCGGTGAAGGTTAAGCTGCCCTCATCCACCCCGGCGGTTTTTACAATACAGCCATCTGCGGCAATATTGCCGGACAGTACCGCCAGTCCGCCATCCTGACTGTAAGCATGCGCTTTACTGCGGATACAGCCATTTTCACGGTCATCATCAAGGGACGGCCAGCGGCAATTCTGGGAGAAGGCTTTTGTTGTGCGGATACCGGCAGGCCCGGCAGAATACATCTGTTTTACCGCAGTATCTTTCGTCAGTGTAATATCATATGCCGCCAGCAATTCCGGCAGGGTCATCCCCAGCACATTGCTGACTTCCCGGTGCAGTAACCCGGCACGATCCAGTTCACCCAGAATACCGATAACCCCGCCGGCACGATGCACATCTTCCATGTGGTATTTCTGAGTGCTCGGCGCGACTTTGCATAAATGCGGCACCGCACGGGAGAGACGATCAATATCCGCCATTGTGAAATCAACCTCCCCTTCCTGCGCTGCCGCCAGCAGATGCAGAACTGTGTTGGTTGAACCGCCCATGGCGATATCCAGGATCATCGCATTCTCAAATGCGGCTTTGGTGGCGATATTGCGCGGCAGAAAACGGATATCATCCTGTTCGTAATATTTTTTGGTGATTTCCACAATCCGGCGCCCGGCATTGAGGAACAGATTTTTACGGTCGGCGTGCGTCGCCAGCAGAGAACCATTACCCGGCTGAGATAACCCCAGGGCTTCGGTCAGGCAGTTCATCGAGTTTGCGGTAAACATACCGGAACAGGAGCCGCAGGTCGGGCAGGCGGAGCGTTCGATTTGTTCACTGTCGGCATCGGAAACCTCGGGATTCGCCCCCTGGATCATGGCATCCACCAGATCCAGTTTGATGATCTGGTCAGATAATTTGGTTTTACCGGCTTCCATCGGGCCGCCGGACACAAAAATAACCGGAATATTCAGGCGCAGTGATGCCATCAGCATCCCCGGGGTGATTTTGTCGCAGTTGGAGATACACACCATGGCATCCGCACAGTGCGCATTGACCATGTATTCCACGGAATCGGCGATAAGCTCGCGCGACGGCAGAGAATACAGCATCCCGCCGTGCCCCATCGCGATACCGTCATCCACGGCAATCGTGTTGAATTCTTTGGCAACGCCACCGGCGGCCTCAATTTCCTCTGCCACCAGTTTACCCAGATCCCGCAGGTGAACATGACCCGGAACAAATTGTGTGAATGAGTTAACAACCGCGATAATCGGTTTGCCGAAATCGGCATCTGTCATTCCTGTCGCACGCCATAATGCGCGCGCACCTGCCATATTACGGCCATGTGTGGTTGTCGCCGAACGGTACTGAGGCATTGTAATCTCCCGTGTTTGCAAAAATCAGGCGGGGAACGACCCGCCTGTAAATCTGTTTCGTTATTATGGGTTTACCGGATCTAACCAGCCCCATTTGTCTTCTGTTTTACCGGTGAACAACCCGAAGAATGCCTGCTGGATTTCTTTGGTGACAGGACCACAGCGGCCGATACCGACCTGAATACCGTCCACACTGCGTACTGGTGTGACTTCTGCGGCGGTGCCGGTCATAAAGACTTCATCCGCCAGATAAAGTGATTCACGGGATAGTGTCTGCTCGCGGATTTCATAACCCAGCTCTTTTGCCAGCGTCAGAATCGCATCACGGGTAATGCCCGGCAGCGCGGAAGAGGTAAACGGCGGCGTGAAGATAATATTATTTTTCACTTCAAACAGGTTTTCACCCGCGCCCTCTGAGATATAACCGTGTACATCCAGCGCAATCCCTTCCTGATAGCCGTGACGGCGGGCTTCACTGCCGACCAGTAACGAGGACAGGTAGTTACCGCCGGCTTTGGCTGCGGTCGGGATGGTATTCGGCGCCACACGGTTCCAGGATGACACCATCGCATCAATCCCGGCATCCAGTGCTTCCTCTCCCAGATAGGCTCCCCACGGGAATGCCGCGATAATGACATCGGTTTTATATCCCTGCGGCGGGTTAACTCCCATGCCGACATCCCCGATAAAGACCAGCGGGCGGATATAACCACTTGTGAGGTTATTTTTACGCAGCGTCGCACGACAGGCTTCCATTAATTCATCAACGGAATACTCCATCGGCATACGATAGATTTTGGCGGAATCATGCAGGCGCTGCATATGTTCGCGATGACGGAAAACGACAGGCCCCTTATGAGACTCATAGCAGCGAATCCCTTCAAAAACAGAGGTTCCGTAGTGCATGGCATGACACATAACATGAACCTTTGCCTCTGCCCATGGAACCATCTCACCATTGAACCAAATAAAATCAGCTTTTTTTGTCATTGTAATTTTCCTTTATACTGCACAGCTAATATGTTGATAATTTTGTGTATTTTTTGTGAGGACTTCGACATCCGCCACATCCGCCAGCTTGACTAACTGTGTACAGAGCAAGGCCGGCGGCCGCAGGCTTGAAACTGTTAACTCAATATTTACATTATCACCTTCGGAACCTTTCGCCAGATCCATTTTCATAGCACAGACGTTAAATCCGCGGTGGCGCACAACCCGCAGAACCCGTTCCAGGATTTCCGGGCATGAACGTGCCTGAATTGCTAACTGATGCTGCATCATAATGAGCTCTCCATCATATGTTCGTTACCCGCACCCGGCGGTACTAATGGCCAGACGTTATCTTCTTCACGGATGGCGACATGTAATAAATACGGGCCCTGATGGTGTAACAGGGTCTCAATTGCGGACGGCAGTGCGGATTTCTCCGTCACCATCTGCCCGGGGATATCAAACGAGCGCGCCAGGGCAACAAAATCAGGATTGTCATCCAGCACCGTCTCGCTGTAACGCTTATCGAAAAACAGTTCCTGCCACTGGCGCACCATGCCGAGACGCTGATTATCCAGTAACAGGATTTTGACCGGCAGGCGCTTGCGTTTAACCGTGGTCAGCTCCTGCACATTCATCATGAAAGAGCCGTCACCGGAAACACACAGCACCGTCGCGTCAGGGCGGGCAATCTGCGCCCCGATGGCCGCCGGTAAACCAAACCCCATCGTTCCCAGACCGCCGGATGTCAGAAAATTCTCCGGGCCGTCAAACGTCATATGCTGCGCAGTCCACATCTGGTGCTGCCCGACATCCGTTGTCACCACACAATCCGCCGGTTTGGCTGCAGATACCTGAGATAACAGCAGCGGAGCAAAAATACTGTCACCGGTATGTGAATAATCCGGAGCGTGTTCCGCTTTCAGAGCCCTGACATGGTGCTGCCAGGCGGCTAACGACAGCGGTTGTGACAGCAACGGCAGAGCCTGTTTCGCATCACAGGCAAGCGACACATGTGTCTGCCGTAATTTATCCAGCTCGGCAGGGTCGATATCCACATGAATCACCTTTGCATGCGGGGCAAATGCATTCAGCTTCCCGGTCACCCGGTCATCAAAACGGGCACCGACCGCAATCAGCAGATCCGCTTCCTGCACCGCCAGATTTGCCGCTTTTGCCCCGTGCATACCGAGCATTCCAAGGTACTGAGGATAATCCGGAGACACCGCACCCAGCCCTTTCAGCGTACTCACTGCCGGCATACCGGTTTCATTCAGAAATGCCCGCAGTTGCGCGACCGCACCTGACATACCGACACCGCCGCCGGCATACAGAACCGGTTTCCGGCTCTCCCGCATCAGTTGCCGTGCACGGGAGAGCGCCGTCTGTGACAGAGACTCAGCATCATTCACCGGCAGAAAATACGGGGTAAATTCACCAATCTGTAATTGAATGTCTTTCGGGATATCAATGAGTACCGGCCCCGGACGCCCGCCTGCGGCGATCGCAAAAGCCTCGGTAATAATTCGCGGCAAATCAGTAATTGATTCAACCAGGAAGCTGTGTTTTGTGCACGACAAAGACAGCCCCAGCACATCGATCTCCTGAAAGGCATCCGTACCAATCAGTGATGAACCTACTTGTCCGGTGATAGCAACAACCGGTACTGAATCAAGCAGTGCATCCGCCAGTCCGGTGATAAGATTTGTCGCCCCCGGCCCTGATGTTGCGATACATACTCCCGTTTTCTGCCCTGCCCGTGCATAGCCGATTGCCGCCATAACCGCTCCCTGTTCATGACGGCAGAGCACGTGCTCCACACCACCGTCATACAGCGCGTCATAGACCGGCATGATCGCCCCGCCCGGGTAGCCGAACACAGTGTCAACGCCCTGTGTCCGTAGTGCCTGCACTAACCACTGTGCCCCGTTCATGTGTGACTCCTTAGTCGCCGTTTTCTTTTTCAGTGAAAAAACATAATTTTAAGGCTAAAAAAAACCCCGCGCCTTTCGGTGCGGGGTTCTCGTGAGATCCAGGCTCGTATCAGCCATTTTCGTATCCGAGTGCAGCCCCGCACGGTGGGATAATAATCACCACCACGCTCACGATAATTAGGCTGATAACCCGGACAATCTTATTCATGGATAAATTCTTCTGTCTGCCGTATTCAGTTGGTCTCTTTATTTTAGAGTTATCATGTTATCGAATTCCTGACAACGGCTATTTGTCTTTTTTTTAACAGCAAGAATAAAAATCCATATAATTCAGTCAACTGCCACTCATATTAATATATTTCACTGTCGTTTATCAATATACCGGAATCCTCTTCTGCCAAAATTACCGCTTCCGGAATAACGCCAAAAAAACGGCACATTCTCCGGCACAATTTACTTTTCCTCTGAAGCTCATTTCCCGGGATCACGATAAAAAGCGTGGCATTTTTTTATTCTGAAATCCGGAAATTAATTCCCTCTCAGTCGTTTTTCCGGCACAACACGCAAAATTAACATCACTTTTTGCAACAGACATAAATTTCGTCGGTTCAGGTCATAAAAAACAGAATTATGCAGCTAAATGATGCCAAAAGCCTGCATCATGATCATTCGTTTACACAACCGCAGGGTGACCTGATGTCATTTGCCATTGTTTATACCCGCGCCATGATCGGAACAGATGCGCCGCTGGTCACTGTCGAAGCTCATATCAGCGCCGGACTGCCCGGATTAACGCTGGTGGGATTACCGGAAACAGCAGTCAAAGAGTCCAGGGACAGAGTTCGCAGTGCCCTGATCAACGGCGGATTTGAATTTCCTGCAAAGCGCGTCACGATCAATCTGGCACCGGCAGATTTACCCAAGGAAGGCGGTCGCTATGATCTTCCTATCGCCGTTGCCATACTCTCGGCATCGGGACAAATAGATACAAAACTGACAGAAAATTATGAGTTTTCGGGGGAGTTGGGCTTATCAGGAGAACTGCGGTTTTGTCGCGGAATATTACCGGTAGTACTGGCTGCCCGTCAGTCAGGAAGACAGGCAGTGGTTTCAAAACAGCATGATGCTGAATTATGTATTTTACCTTCCGGTTCGGCACTGATGGCAGATAATTTATTACAAATTGCGGCTTTTTTTCATAATCAGCAGGTACTGGCAGAAAACAATCATCTGACAGAGAAAGCAGAAAATAACGGCACTGCAACTATTGATGATATTACCGGCCAGCAACACGCCAAACGGGTTCTGGAGATCAGTGCCGCCGGCGGACACAATTTACTTCTGCTCGGCCCGCCCGGCACAGGAAAAACAATGCTGGCCAGCCGGCTGGGAACATTACTCCCGCCGTTAACCGCGCAGGAAGCTCTTGACGTGGCGATAATACAGAGTCTGACCAAACCTCATCAGAGCAAAATAAATGGCCTCAGCGCCCGTTCAGAGCACCGCATCATACCTCATCTTCTGCTGCACTTACCGGCGGCGGCAGTATACCGCGGCCCGGCGAAATCTCGCTGGCACATCACGGTATTCTGTTTCTTGATGAGTTACCCGAATTTTCCCGCAAAACCCTGGATTCCCTGCGTGAGCCGCTCGAATCAGGAGAAATAATCATTTCCAGAGCCAAAGCGAAAGTATGCTTTCCCGCACGGATACAACTCATTGCCGCCATGAATCCCAGTCCGACCGGGCACTATCAGGGGATACATAACCGCAGCGGTCCTCAGCAATTACTGCGTTATCTTTCCCGTATATCAGGGCCTTTTCTGGATCGGTTTGATTTATCCATTGAAGTCCCTATGCTGCCGCCGGGAACACTGAGCCGGACAGATAAAGATCCGCCGGTTCATGAACAGGTGAAAATACGGGTACAATCCGCACGTGAGCAGCAGTACCGCCGCAACGGACAGGAAAAACTGAATGCAGCGTTATCAGGAAAAGAAACGGAAGAAGTCTGTGCATTATCACCACAGGACGCCCGTTTTCTTGAGGATGCACTGACACAACTTAATCTGTCTGTCCGTGCATGGCACCGTATACTGCGTGTCAGCAGAACGATAGCGGATCTGCGGAATGAAGAGGGGGCAGTATCACGAAACGATATACTGGAGGCACTCAGTTACCGCGTAATGGACAGATTTATCCATAAACTTCAGCAGGCGGTTTCCTGAAAAGCGAAAGGGGCACGAATGCCCCTTTTAACTTATTATTTCTGATGATATTAATCATCTGTGTCGGTATAGTCTTCCGACGGATCGATCTGAGGTTTACCACCGGACAGCGTGTGGAAGCGTTTTGGTTTGCGAATGCGCTCCAGATACTTAATCCACACTTTTTCTTCTGCTGTTTCCGGCATACGCTCACCACGGCATACAGAAACAAACTGCTTTTCTTCATCCGTCTGGGGGGCGCGTTTACCCATATCCAGTTCGTTGAAAGCAAAACCATGGCGCTCAAGTAACTGAGCTTCTTTTATGGTGAAATGACCATGGCGTGAAAAACCACGAGGATAATGTTTATTATCAAAAAAACGATTAGTCGTGATAAAGCTTTCTGCCATCTGACACACTCCTAATTCTCTACTGACATACTCTTTATGGCGCGGAGTATTAGATAGCATTAGGATTCTGTAAAACAAAATATTTAAATCATAACGACAAATTTTTTTGGAGATACCAGTGGATACAGAGTTACTGAAAACCTTTCTGGAAGTCAGTAAAACCCGTCACTTCGGGCGTGCGGCTGAATCCTTATACCTGACACAATCAGCAGTAAGCTTCAGAATCAGACAGTTAGAGACGAATCTCGGGGCAAATCTTTTTACCCGACACCGCAATAATATCCGCCTGACAGCAGCCGGTGAGCGGTTAGTGCCTTACGCCGAAGCACTGATCAATACCTGGCAACTGGCAAAACAAGAAATTAATCAGGCCTCTGCACACAATCCGCTGTCCATCGGGGCAACAGCATCATTGTGGGAATCCTGTCTGACGCCCTGGCTGGGACGGACATATCAGTTACACACAGACCTCCGGCTGGAAACCCGGATCGCATCCCGGCAATCCCTGGTAAAGCAACTGCATGCACGCGAACTTGATTTACTTATCTCAACTGAACAACCCAAAATGGATGAACTGAAAAGTGAAATTATCGGCGAAATCACACTTCAGTTATTCAATATACAGCCGCTGACGACAGAGAATCCTCCGTCCCTAATCCGCCTGGAATGGAGTGCAGATTTTCAGCAGCATGATGAGGCTGTTTTTGCACGCTGCCAGTCACCGATTCTAAGCACATCGTCTGCTTTTCAGGCCAAACAACTACTGTCAGTCACATCATCGGTAGCGTATTTACCCGCACACTGGAAGAAAACATATCCTGAACTGACGCCAGTGAATAATGACCTGATTACAAAGCCCCTGTACGCTGTCTGGTTGCAAAACAGTGATCAGCAGGGACTTATCGGGCAATTGATCGTAATACCGGTGTAACGCCGGTCATTGGTGATTTAAAAAGGCAGTAATGTGGTAATTATCAGACAACAGGAATAATTAAAAGGAAGGATATCTGGCAGGATTTAAGGTTTACAGGCAAAATTCAGATAATAAAAAACCCAGTTCATAACGAACCGGGCTATTAATAAATAAAGATCTTTAGTTATTACTTATCAAGTAAATGGCAGGGGCGGAGAGGCTCGAACTCCCAACACCCGGTTTTGGAGACCGGTGCTCTACCAATTGAACTACGCCCCTAAATGTTGGCGGAACGGACGGGACTCGAACCCGCGACCCCCTGCGTGACAGGCAGGGAGTCCAAACAACTGGACTACCGCTCCGCGGCACCCGGTGGGTATGACCGAGATACCCGCATCCTCAACGAAAAATAACCTTG